>Ga0098060_1000076_pt1 | contig 45391 bp, 49 predicted proteins | sample 21_taG_FD_77063 | JGI IMG/M metagenome (GOLD analysis project Ga0098060, IMG submission 77063) | Marine viral communities from the Subarctic Pacific Ocean - 21_ETSP_OMZ_AT15319 metaG | ecosystem: Environmental > Aquatic > Marine > Oceanic | place: Pacific Ocean | collected 2015-01-19 | reverse complement strand
CCCCAAAATTCACCACCACCAAGTTGCGCTCTAGCAGGTGGTAATCCACTGTCTAACGCACGACCAGCAGCAGTGCCTCCCGGTGTGTATTTTATTAATGGACCCTCCGCTAGAGGTTCTTGTGCGAAATTTTCTACTGAGTTATCTTGTCCAGACATCGAATAGGTTAGGATTGAAGTGTTGTGCGTATTTGATTAACGGAGTCTCTCTGCAAATTTCTAATGTTCTCGAACACATATATAACATACAGCAATGATCGTGCCAAGATTTTATAAAATAAAGTTTTCTGTTTCTCATAGAGTTTTTGAGGTCATTTTTTCACACGTGGTTATAGTCCAGTAGGACCGCTGCTTCTGGCCCCCCTCCCCCTTCAAACCCCTAGGGGTACAAAAAAATGGCTTTCAAAAGAAAGCCATTAAAACAAGTATTATAAACCACCCCACTAAACAGAAGATGGTGAAGGCATCCATGCTATTCATCTTTAAGCTTCCTTTCCAGAAATGTATTTCTACCCTTAAGGTAATCGATCAATTCTTCAGCTTCTTTAACAATATCAATCAAACTATTAACCTCAGTCTTTAGATTGCTTACACGGTCTAACAGAGCCAGCAATGATACATTATCACGCTCTTGCTCACTCAAAAGATGAGCTACTTGCAATTGCAGATCTTCAATCTGACGCTTAGAATTATTATCAATGGTTTGCATAACAGGCATTAGGATGCCAGAATCAACATCAATGTCAACACATTATCTCATACAATATGATTGGTTTCTTCTGAGTTGCTGACAAAAAAAATCATGTAACTAACTAATTGTTCCTTTCAGTCACGCTCTTACGAGTCTCTTCGAGTATTAGTTAGATACAGCCCGAGGGATCGTCGTTCCTCCTCATTCCCTATCGGGCTGTCCAGAGAAACGCAAGCCATAAACCACACAAAATAAAGTTTATTTTTATCTTGTAGAATATCACCAGCATGAGACACTAATTGAGTTATGGCAAACCATGATGATAAAATAAAGGAAGCTCAAGAAGCTTGGATCAAATCAACAACTGATTTAATGCAAACCATTTTAGCAACTGGAATGGTTGACATTGTCGATCAAGAAAAACTTGTTGATAAAGTAATCAACGAAGTCAAGGATGATATGGAAACCATTGCCCAAGAGGCGGCAACTGATGCGGTATCCAATGCCGATATTAACATTGAAGCATATATCAGTTAATCACAATGCCCCCGCAAGGGGGCTTTTCTTTTACCATGAACCAAGAATTAGAACGTATAAAAAAGTATGCCGCAGATAATGAAGTATCTTATGCTAATGTCTACATACTATGGAGTAAAACTAAGTCGGAAAAAGTTTGTCATAGATTCATTCAAGAATCTAAAAACTATGACTACGTTGATACACTTAGAGTCCATGAGATTAGTGGAGATAAAGAATCATCTGATAAATATAAACGCATCAGAATTTCGGGATGTTGTGGCTCGCATGATTTCCTCGTGTTTGATATGGAAAGCATCTATATAATAGGATTCAACTACGGACATTAAGAGCAAGCCCCGCAAGGGGTTTTTTAGTATATATAAATAAACGGGGCGAGGGCTTCTCATATAATAGATGATTTATTGATTTATGGTTAACATATCAACTTGGCCCCCCGTTGATGCATTGACAGAAATAGAAAAAAATATATATATCTTTATATATATACTAAGGTACAAGGGGTACCCCATGTTAACAAATTAACCATAAATCAATAAATCAACCAACCACAAGCAACTCAACATTTCCAAAAAATAAACCTTGACCTTTTTAAAAGATAAGGGCAAACTTTCTTCGGTTATTAAACCAATTATGAAAACCAAAATCATATCAAATGAAAACGGCAAGGCTAGAATAGGCCTTGAAAACGAAAAGAATGAAGTAGTAGCAGAGTTAAACCTTTCACTACTAGAGTCAACCAAGGGAAAAACGGAGTTCAAATACTGGGCGCATGAATACAACGGAGCATCCAACATTGATCTCTCTGACATTCAAGACTGGTTAAACGCATTGCACGGAGCCAATCTCATAGACTTGCAACCTGATGAGTGGATTCGTGAGGCTTGCTTATACCGTCTAAACAATGGCAAGTATAAGACAGTGCAAAAGATGTCTGTCATGGGCAAAAGAGAAGATAAGTTCTCAGAAGATGAGAAACTAAACTATGTTGCTAAATCCCTCGAAGGTGAAGCATTCAAACAACGGGCAACCGGAGACGGAGTGGCAGCGGCAAAGCGTAAGCTTGCAGCATCAGAAGCAAGGGGCGCAAGAATGTTGGAAATATTCAATGAGCGACGCGAGCTTGAATCTAAGAAATCAAAAGCCAAGGGTGATGCGGCAACTAAGCTACAATCACAGATTGAAACACTAGACAAGGAAGCAAACGAACTATACGCATAAACATGAGGGGCGAAAGCCCCTCTTTTTTTATATCATGAACTATTACTTACAAAATATTAAATCAAGAGCAGACAGAGCCAAAGGCTTTAAGCTCATGCTTGAAGAGTTAATCGAAAAACTATCGGTTAATGAATACGACATCGAGTCAGTTGATGCAGAAATCAAAGCTAAAGAAGACAAGATCAAAGAACTAACGAAGGAAATTGAGCGACAGGATCAACTACTTAGCGGAAAGGTAACACCATGAGAAAGATTACTAGACTAGCAAGCAAAGCATTCAAACAAGGCAAGTCCTTCTCTCGTGATAATACATTAGTTAAAGGATACAATGACGAACTAGGTAAAAGATGGAAGTATCTGTACTTGCACGGCAACTGTATTGCCAAACAAAGCATAGACAATGGCGAACTACTAATCACATTAGCTGGTTGGCCTACTCCTACCACACGAGAAAGGCTCAATGGTTTATTACAAACCATGAATCAACCTATCAGACTGTATCAGCATAAGCATGAGCAATACTTGTGGAATTACGAGACAAACAAGAAAACGGATATGCCAAGCGATTGGCTTTCGGTCAATGAAGTCGCACAAGAACTGGCAGTTTGAGAGACTACCGTATTCTGATAAGCTTACACCTAGACAGGAAAGAATATCCAGAATGCAAAGACAGTTACCAGTATACAAGGCAATGCATCATGAACACATGGTGCATTGTTCTTTACCAACTCTCACTATTTTATTCCCTCACAAAGATATACTAGCACCATGAATAGACCAAACGACATCGGCACTACTACTTTATATGAATCAACTTATCACGCTGGTCATTATAAAGGAAAAAGATCAACAAGGAACACAAGGTTAAACGAGCCTTATTCAAATAAAGGCAAAGCTACTAACAGACAGAAACCTAAACGTAGAAAATGAGTCACACATACTTTTGGATAGTAACAGATTATAATAAAGAAGATCGTCTAGCTTTTGAGTTATTTATTAAACATATTGTAGACGACGATCAGTATTTAAAGAGTGGCACAGCACAATGTTGTGTATCGCAAACAAGAATTGTGTTTTATCTCCTAGATAAAGCGTTAAACGAAAACCAAATAGAAAGTATAGATGAATGCATGAGTTCAATGTAAAGAGTCGGCCCATACTCAACATATATGGGAAAGAAATCGAAGGTCATCGCGAGAACTATCGTGAGGACACAGGTGAAAGTCTTGCTATCGTATCAGATAGATACAAGATTGTTCATAACAAGGAAGTAATAGACAGAGTTGAATCTTGTCTTAAACTCGGAGAGTTTAAGAAGCAGGTACATTGTCCGGGTAATGGCTCTCGTATGTACGCTGTCTACGACTTCAAAGATCAAAAAGCAGAGGTCACTAAAGGTGACATCATCGGCATGAGAATTACAGTACGCAATTCTTATGATGGATCATCAGGCATACCACTAGAAGCAGGGGCATTGCGTCTTGTCTGTCTAAACGGTATGACTTCAACTGTAAACAAGTCTCGTACATCAGGTAGTCACACTACAAACCTAGACTTGCAGTACATTAAAGATTCAATCAATGCAGCACAGGCACAGTTTGCTCAGTCAATTGACAACTACCAAGTGATGCATGGTTGGAAGATTACACAAACTGAGGGATCAGATTTGATAAAAGATCTTGTCAAGAGTAAAACACTTGGTGTAAAACGTGGATCTGATATCGCTGATATATGGAAGAACCCTACTTATCAAAAGGATAAAGACCGCAACGTGTACAATCTATACAATGCGATCACGCAAAACTTAACACCAGACATGGACAAAAGTTTTGAATTAGTATCACGCACAAGTCGCAAAGTCTTAAAGCATCTACAAAACCATGTAGTAGAAGACAGTGGCAACCTAGTAAAATTCAAATGAATCAAATGAGTTTTACAATACTAGACGCATGGGGTCAGCGTGAGCAGGGATCAGGTGCAAGTCCCAAAGAACAACCTAACAAACCCAAACAGAAATGCTTAATTACAATGTACTTTGAATGGGACCCAAACAGAGAAGAACACCCAGCAGACTGGAAGTGGAAAGAACTGTTGGGCGTAGACTACATTGAAATCGAAGAGATTGAAGACATTGAATAGTCTAATCACAGAAGATAAGTTTATGGTAAACCAGATTTATCATGCGAATATCTTGTCATGCCACGATTCCCCTGTCCTAGTGATGGGGGAGTCTGGCACAGGCAAGGAAACTATGGCTCAAATATTGCATGGCAATAGACAACCATCATCAGACTCAAGACACGCAACAAATTTCGTACCAGTAAACGTAACAACCTTGCAAGAAGATCTATTTGAATCGTTACTTTTCGGACACTTGAAGGGTTCATTTACTGGAGCAACAAGAGATGCCACAGGATTTGTGCAACAAGCACACAAGGGAACGCTTTTTTTAGATGAGATAGGAGAACTACCATATCATTTACAACCCAAGCTACTTAGGTTTATACAATACAAGAAGTATAATAAGATAGGAGACGCTTCGGAGTACAATGCAACTTGTCGTTTTGTATTCTCAACCAACAAAGATTTACGCAAGGAAGTTGAGGAAGGTAGGTTTAGATTGGATCTATACTTCAGAATCTCAACCTTCATTATCAAGACATCACCACTCAGGGACAGACCACAAGACATCGTACTCTATTTGAAAGCTATGCAAATCCCTAAACCAGAAGAACTTACGAAAACAATTTTGTCTAAGACTAAACTCCTTGGCAACTATAGAGAACTACACAGTATAGTCGCACGTTATAAGACACTAGGAGAATTAATCATCTATTAACATCACCCATCCAAAAAAGTTGGCACGAAGAATGCTTATATATAAACCAAGTTACTTTTTAATATGACTTATAAGAAAGAAAAATTCATCGATGGAGATTTTAAGGGGTTCAGTTTTTTTACCCCAGTTTTTGAAAGTCTTGACGAAGTTGTTGAATCATACGGAGACAAGACATTACTTGCATTAGTAAACCAGCAAGTACAGACAAGGATCAGAGCAAAGGTTAAGAACTCTTTACCAAAGAACTTACCAACATCAGAACTAGAACGTTATAAAGACGAGCTATATCGCAAGCATCCTGATGGTACATTACTAACACAAGACGAAGCTAATGAATGGACTCCAAGTCTCAAGGAATTGTCAGCAAGAAAACTATTTCTACTGGCACAAGCAGAGTTCGCGAAGGGTAATAAAGAAACAGCAGAAAACTACATGGATCAATGCAAATCGAAAACGTTACAATAAACCAACTAAAGAAAACTCAGTCAAGAAGATCTAGTTATTGTCCGTCATCTGCACAGCAGATACAACCAATACTAGATAGATTGATAGAGTCTGGTAAAGATGCATACGTCAATGCACAACAAACAGGCTACACTCCAAACACTCTATACGTTAAGCTCAATGATGGATTCAAGTTCATTGTGGATAACTTCAACGAAGAGAAGTATACAATACTCAGAACAAAGACTGCCATACGCAAGACAGACGATGGAGTCATAATATACTTTAAAGATACACCAAGAAATACTTTAGTTTCTAAAGATTTAGACTATGAGTACAATGATTCTATCACATGGAAGAATGATTTAGAGACATGGTATAAGACAGCACCAGAGTCAGAATTGTTTGAGCGTAATGTATCAGTCAATGAAGCTGACAGGGAATTCATTTACAATCTAGTCACTGAAGACTCAGAAGTAGACATCACTGATTCATACGTCAGGATAATGAAATGATTGAGATACTATTCAATATCGCTGCAATTCTTTTTATGTTATGGTTTGTTTCTGGTTTGGCAGCAGCAATTTTCTCATCAATTAAATGACAATAGAACAACTACTTGAAGTGTCAGTTGATGAACTAGAATCTATGTCAGATTCAAAACTGATGGAGCATCTTGCACCATACCTCAAGTTGACACTGCCAGATGAGCTAGAAGAACTAAAGATACAGAAGAAAAGAAGGGGCAAAATTAAAATTGATTAAACTAGAAAAAGCTGACGATCGTTACATTCTCCGCATTGATGCATCTGCATACAAGGAGTCTGCCTGTGACTTGAAATTCTACTACACTACAGTCCGTGGATTGCGTAGTAGTTACATGAATCACAAGATGGAATACGGTACTGCGTACCACAAAGCACTAGAAACTTTCTATGAGACTGGTGATAGAGCAGAGGCAATGAATGAAGGACTCACTCACTATTCTAATCCTGAGATTGTAATTCCTGACTCTGATTGGAGAACCGCAGGACACTTGGCCAATTGTCTCACACAATACTTCGATACTTATCAAGATGTTGATGGTCTTAAAGTTGAGAAGCATGAAGGCAAGGCGTTGTTAGAGATGAAGTTTGGTTTTCCTTTCTACACCAACGGGTTTATTGACGTTATCATTTGCGGTACAATAGATTTCATTGGCACATACTTTGGTCAGAATGTTATATGCGATCACAAATCAACCGCAGTCACAGCAGTAGACAGATACTTGGATACATACAGAATGTCTACACAGATCATGCTCTACACTTTAGTTATGCGTAAGCTTTTTCCTGACAGAAATTACCAAGCAGTTATCAATGGCATATTCTTATCAAGAACAGGCAAGAATAAGTTCCAACGCAGTCCGATACTTGACTACTCAGATGATAAGTTGGCATACTTTGAACAGCACTTGACACAAACCATTGTCAAATTTGTTGAGCTGCTAACCAAGAACATCAAGGAAGATAAGAATTATTTCCTACCCAATTTCAATTGTTGTGAAACCAAGTTTGGTATGTGCAAGTTTGCAAGAATCTGTAACGCTGGCGACTTTGGTGAAGCTGTGATTGAGAACGACTTTTATACTAAATTATATAACCCATTAAACTTCAATGCATAGTTTCGAGAGAGAAGTAAAGAAAACACTAAACGTTATGGACGGTGAAGAAGCACAAGCAGAACTCAACTTTGAGTTGAACACACTCGCAGGTCTTACAGCATTTTACAACGCTGTTGATTGTGTGAGGTTACTTGATTCAAAGCAACTTGATTACGGACCCATGAACATTTCAACTGAAGGCTTGATGGGATTGAAGACACGACTTGTTGATAAGATCTTCAGGCTCAAGAACATTCTTGAATCTGGTAATGAACCAAATCACGAGTCACTTAAAGATACTTTTCAAGACATAGCAAACTATGGATTGATCGGTCAAATGCTTATTGAAGGCACTTGGCCAAACGTTGAAAAGAAAACAACGAAACACATAGAAATAACAGTAATATGAATAAACCCATTATAGGTGTTGTTGGCTCAAGCGGAACTGGCAAATCAACATCACTTCGCAACTTGCCGCCAGACAAGACAACTATCATTGACCTTGAGCGTAAAGGTTTCCCATTCAAGGAAGCTAAGAACTTCAATGTTATATCGGTAAACAAACTACCAGATGTTGAGAAGGCAATTGATAAAGCAATCAAGGAGTCAGAAGTTGTAGTGATTGAATCATTCACAAAGTATTGTGAGATACTATTTAGCACAGCAGCAAAGATGTACAAAGGTTATGATGTCTGGACATATTACAACAAGTCTATTCGTGACATTCTTGACAGAGTTAAGAATGAGAAAGCTGTAGTAATCTTCACAGCGATTGATGAGATCGTGCGTGTCACACAACCAACAGGCGGTGAGTACAATACTCGACGCATCAAGGTTCAAGGCAGAGTTCACGAAGGCTGCATCGAGAAGGAACTATTGATGGTTCTCTTTACTGAAGTACGTCGAACAGAAGACGCTATTGAGTATTGTTTTCAGACTAACTCCGATGGAGTGACATCAGCGAAGACTCCTCTTGGTATGTTTAAAGATCTCTACATACCTAATGATCTCAACGAAGTAATCAAAGCATCAGATAAATACTATGCTTAATAATTTAAGACAAGTACATACTGCTATTAAGACGCAGACAGGTTTTCTCGCGGGAATCGAGGTTTGTCCCTGCATTGATCGCTTGTCACAATTTCTCACACGAAGTGAGGATAACTAGTATAATGCCTACTATAAACCTAAATGACGTGAAGGAGAATGCTCGGCCATTCTTACCTTCAAACACCTACACTATCCGCGTTGCGGATGTAGAAACTCGTACCTCTCAAGCTGGCAACCCTATGGTTGTTTTGTCATGGGAGATCGTTGCACCTGAGTCAGTAGAAGATCCTGACTTGGGAGATGTGCGGATTGCTGGATTGCAATTCCGTGAGTACCTAGTGTTCATTGAGAAGGCTGCAATACGCATCAAGCGTTTGCACCGTGTTCTTGATTTACCTTTCGAGATCAACTGTTCAGACGAGTCAAACCCTTGGGGTACTGTCGAGCCTAATGGTGATGTCTATAAAGGTAAAGCTGCCTACGCAACCATCAAGACAGAGAAGATGGTTAGGAAGAATGCAGAAGGAGAAGCAATGGTAGACCCAGCAACGGGTGATCCAGTGACCTTCAATGCATATTCCACCGGGGAACTGATTAGTGCAGCACCAGAACACGACATAGTCTAATCGTGCAAGAGAAGGGGAATTGTTTTGTGTAGACCTTATGCAAGGAAGCTTGGTACAGCGTACACACACAGTTCCTCTTCTCTATTTTTATGAAATATAATTATTTTGATATAGTTCACTCAGGTAATATTGAGGGAATCAGAAAAGCGTACAAAAAATTTGCAAGACGGCATGGGTTAAAACCTGATGAAGTCGGTAGAAGGGAAAGTCGTACAATGGATTACAAAGTAGATTTCCCAAACAAGGAACAAAGAATTGCTGAAGTACGCAAACGTTATGGTACTCCAGATTATGTTAAAAGAAAGTATTGTGAGAAATTATCGTGAAAGAAATAGAATCAATAATAAAAGAAGTAACTAACAAGAAGAACGCGCAAGCACTTGAACGGTTACGAGTAAAAACAATAGATGCCCAAGCCGAGGCATTAGCAGATGGATACCTCTCTGGTATACATGATGTAATTTTAATGTTACAAGATTACATAAAGGATGGATTGAAAGACAAACTAAAACAGCAAGCACTCAAAGCTCGTGAGACACAAACCAAGTCTTCCGTACAGCGGTCTAACAGTAATACTGGAAAGTCCAAGTAGATTCGACAAGTGTGAGTTAATCTCAGGCTATGCGGGTCACTTGTTTCAGAATGCGTTAAGCATTCCAAGACAATCTTGCGACATACGGTTGCTCAATACATTGGGCGAAGGCTTTCTCCCCGACACAAAAGTAATTTTGTTGTTGGGCGAGAAGGCTTTAAGAACTTTCAAGAACAGTAGACTAGGTGGACAACGTGGATGTCCTTGGATTGTTCATGGTCGAGCTTACATTGCTACCTTCGCACCACAGAATGCAATTGATCGCAAGGCATACTTCAATCCATTAGCCAATGATACTGAGTATGAGTATGACGAGACTGAGAGACATGGTAAAACTAAACGATCTAACTGGAGACACTGGATGCAACGTGATGTTGCCAAGGCAGTTGGTTATCTAAAGACTCCACCTAATCCACAAGCTGGTGAGCATTGTATTTATCCTAAAGCAGATGAGATCATAGACATCTTAACTAACACTAAGGATCAAGATATGTTCTTTGATATTGAAACGAATCCGAATCTTGAGATGACTTGCTTTGGATTTTCTTTTGGAGGGAAAGGTTATTGTGTACCAATGCTACGCATAAACTACTATCACTATGATGAGACTCCGCAAATTTTACGGGCATTGGCAATTGCACTACGGGATAACACAGTTGTAATTCACAACGCACTCTTTGATTTGTTTGTTATTGCGTATCGCTATGGAATCCCTGCACCTAAGAAAGTTTACGACACAATGCTGGCTCACCACAGATTGTTTCCTGAAGTTGAGAAGTCTCTTGGACATTGCATATCTCTTTATACAGATCAACCATACCATAAAAACGAAGGTTGTTATAATCCGCAAACTTCAGAGCAGTTCGATCAACTGTATCATTATAACGTTAAAGATGTTTTGACGATGGCACTAATCAAGCCATCAATCGAAGCTCTTGCTGGTAAGATGAAAGCTGGAGGTTCAATTGAACAGGCTAACTCTATGGTAGTTCCATACTTGACTGCCATGTGTCAAGGCTTACGTATAAACACTGAAGAGAAGAAAGCAATCTTGATGCGTAACGAAAGGTACAAGGCACAACTACGCAGAATGTTAAGCTTGTTGGTTGGTAGAGATCTAAATCCGAATAGTCCTAAACAAGTTTCTGAGTATCTTTATAATGATATGAAGTTAAAGAAACCTTCAAAGGATCTAACCAATGAAAAGACTTTGCTACAGCACAGACTCAAACATAATCTACCATCTATATCTGTCATACTTAAATACAGATCCATTGCAAAAGAGTCTGGTCAACTAAAGTATACACCATACGAAGGTTTGTATACCAAGCCTGTGGCAGACAGGATAACAACTGCTTACAACTTGGCAGGTACATCAACGTTTCGATTGGCTAGTAGAAAATTACTGGGACGCTGGGGTACTAACATACAGAACATACCAAAGAAACTTCGCAAACTATTCATTGCAGATAAAGGTAAGGTTCTTGTTCAGGCTGACCAAGCTGGTGCAGAAGCAATGATTGTAGGTTACTTGTGTGTACCGGGAAACTTTAGAACTTTATTTCTTGAGGGAATTAAATCTCATGTGTTTGTTGCGTTGCGATTGTTTCCAGATGTCTGGGCAGAACAACTAGGTAGAAGCGTAGACGATTTTTGTGAAGCACCTATAAGTGAACTAAAGAATATAAAAGGTTGGGATGATCTCAACGCTGTGATTAAAGACAGTGACAACTGGTCAGCAGACAAGCGTTATTACTTCATGGCAAAGATGGTATGTCATGCAAGTAACTATGGTATGAAAGCACCAACGTTTAGAACTAATATGTTGCAGAAATCTCAGGGTGCAATAGCACTTGAGAACAAGGAAGCTAAAAGATTCCTTGCGACTTATCACAAACTATTTCCTGAGATAAATCAATGGCACAATGAGACTATTGAAAAACTAAAGAGTACAAAGATACTTAAAAATTTATTTGGTTATCCAAGATACTTCACTGGATTCATTGACGAGACTATGTACAAGGAAGCGTATGCCTTTGTGCCTCAGTCAACTGTAGGATGCATTACTAATCTAGCATTCGTTGAATTACAGAACAGAAAAGATCTTCAGGATTTAGGAGTTGACGTACTCCAGAACAACCATGATAGTGTCCTGCTCCAATGCGCTCCAGAGCATTCGGAATTCGTTGCCCAAGAAGCAATGAAGCACTTAAACCGTGAAATGATTTCTCCCCGTGGCGAGCGTTTCTGTATGAGATCAGAAGCTATGATCGGGGATAACTGGAAGGAAATGATAGATGTCTAAACCAATAGTAAGCTACAACGTCGGAGACACAAATATAAGTGTCGCTCTTGATAACTTTTTTGACGGTGATGAAAATGAACCGATCTTAGTTATTACACTCAACGGTAAAGTATTACCTGCTCTAACCTTTGAGCAATACACAATCATAGCAAAATTAATTGATACGTTAGATGACTAATCTTGAGAAGTGGAGGCACTATCTTAAAGATTTAGAATCACCTGACCTGTTTATAGATTGGAGTTTCTATAGTTTAATTAGTGCCGCATTACAACGGAGGGTCTGGTTGTATCCAGACTCAATGGCAATATACCCCAACATCTTTACACTGTTGGTTGGTCCACCTGCTGCGGGTAAGTCTCGCGTGATCTCACAAGTAGCTGATGTAATCAAGAACGAGAAGTTGATGGAACCGAATCTTGAAAAGAACAACATGGTTCCAATGTTTCCTTGTGGTGCAGACACAACTACACAAGAGTCTTTACTCAGGTTCATGCGTGATGATTGTATCAGAACGTTTAAGATTCCAGACAAGAGACTTGGAGGCACAGCAACCAAGAAAAGATCTCATCATTCAATTTGTTTTATGGTTGAGGAACTTGGTGTATTGTTTAGGAAGAACTCTGAAGACATGGTTAATATGTTGAATCAGTTTTATGATTCACGAAGTTATCATTACAAGAGTAAGCATCAAGGGTCAGATGACATTACAAATATTTGTGTGACCATGCTTGGAGGTACAACGCCTTCATTTATTCGTGAAGCTTTCAGCGATAAGATTATTTCTCAGGGATTTACATCTCGTGTTATCGTTGTGTTCGGTCATGCTCCAAGATTCTTTAGACAATTTCCCGGTCTTACAGATCAACAACGCCAGTGCAGAAAAGACATCATAGATACACTGTACAATCTACATGACATTTGCGGAGAAGTGTCTCTATCAAAGGAAGCGCAGGAATGGCACAAAGAACTTTATGAGTCTGGTGAACTATACTCCAAGCGAGTAAACAAAGATCCACGGTTAGATAATTATTATGGCAGAAAGAATGTACACTTGTTGAAGACTGCCATGCTTATACATTTTGCTGATCATAAAAGCATGGAGATCTCTTTAAACGATATGCAACGTGCATTCAAGTTGTTGACTATTACAGAACACAAGATGCATGAAGCTTTCAATACTGTAGGTAGAAATCCTATCGGTGAAATCACGAAGCATATACTACGGTATATCATTGACGCTGACTCAGGCGTAAGGTACAAAAAGCTTTGGCTTAAATTTGTATCTGAAATTACCAAACAAGAACTGGATCAAGTTCTTGAATTCCTAGTTACTACTGAACAAGTAGACAACAATGGTGGTTGGTTCAAAGCTCGTGTCACTGATGTTTACGATACACTCAAATTTTAGCTGGGTCAGATTCTCTCTTATTGACGTTGGAGAGCAATACGGATCTGTTTATGAGTTTCGGTTTCTTGGTTTACGAAACTTGACCAGCTTATCTTTATGAAACCTCCAAGATACACAACACACGCACGTTTAGATACGGAGTTCGCTGGTGATAAACGCTTTGCTTTGGAACTGGTTAAACACATGGATTGCTTCAGAGGTTGTCCGGGTAAGGTAACTTACCTGAGACAACTCCGGGGCAACAAGTTTCAAGAGTTAGGTTCTTTTAAGTTTGATGGAACTTGGCCACTACCAGAACCAGACAAGGTCTAGGTCATCTGAAAAATCTTCAGGCAATATATCATAACCACTGGTAACAATAACGTTGCTATTGGTTATGTTGCAGGTGGAATTACAACGGGTAACAATAACGTTGCTATTGGTCACGCTGCTACTCTTCCTCCTCTGAATCTTCGCTTTCGATGTCTTCAAGTATTGTACTAACTACCCGACGAGTGAGTACACCTACTATACTTTCATACGACATATCGTATTCATCATAATAACGTGAGATCAGTCTCTCCAAGTCATTGTAGAAGTTTTCTTGTTGTTTCTTCTCATCCATTTAGTTTAGTAAATCCCATGCAGCTTCGTACTCGTGATACTTTTTGCCTGTTATAAAAATCTTTAATGTCTTGCAAGTCACATCTTCAATAGGCAATACCCAAAAACGTTTTCTCTGTATTGCACAACAAATAAAAAAGTCTATAGAACTTTTATCATAAGTATCTTTGACTGCTTTACCGTGACATAAACCAAAAGCATAGTGAGGTCCGTGTCTAGGAGTCATCGTTACATTCTCGGTAGACTTAACTTGTATTCTACAAAAGTGTCTACCTTTCTCTGCTATAATATCATACCTAGCGTTGTCACCAAACGGAAACGAGACAATCCAACTACGTTCTATAAGTTCTTGCGCTACTAAAAGTTCTCCCCGATCTCCCAATGCTTTCATAAAAGTTTTCCTTGCGATCCCACATAACGCATAATCAAGGCTTTCTTTTGTTGTTTAAGTTTTTCGTACTCTAGTTCTGTTTTAATTAATCCTTTGGCTTGCTCTTTCTCTAGTATTGTACCTTTCATCATCTTAGATCCAAACTTTCTAGTGAGTGCTGCGCCTTTTTCATTACGATCAATTGTAGCTAGATCTGGATAAGCTGCAAGGTCTGCCTTGCTTGGCTGTAGTCCTAAGTATTGAATACGGCTTTTATGGCTAGTGTATTTTCTACTTGTCGGTGAAGCTGGTGTGGATTTCCAGTTGCCTCTCCATAGATCATTTAGTTTTTGTTTAAAGAGATCTTGCTGTTTTGCTTCATCATTTGGATGTTCTTCCATTGCGTGACGAGCCGCTTCTCTTACTGCTTTAGGCAGCAGAGTTCTTGCATCTGCTATGTTAGATGCGTTTCTAAAGTTTTGTTTAGCTGGGAATCTGTATTGGTTGCCAATATCTGAGGGTACGCCTTGCTCATCTACACCCGTGGTTAATCTATTCCATTTTCGCATTGCTGTCCGTGCATTGAACTCGGACATATCCTCAGATAAAAGTACATGATTAGCAAAGTATCGGGAACTTTGGTTTAAATCAAGAAAAGTTTTTCTAATAAACTTCATCCAAGATTCTCCAAAACTTTCTCCAATCATTTCGCCAGAAGCAAAAAACTTTGTAAAGTCGTTTGCTATTTTAAATCCTTGGTCAATTGCTGGGAATGTAAAGCCACCGGGTATGCCTTGTGTAATTCCAAATCTTCCACCTTTTAACAAATCAAAAACTAATGCAGACTGAAAGCCAAAGAACCCTGCATACTGTATTGAATTAGCAAGAGCATAGAAAAGTTCTTTGTCATCCTCCATGTGAATTGCTTCTATAATATGTGGATCACCTTGCATCTTGTTGGCTATAACTTCAGATGCATAACGTAAAGCTTCACCGCCAATCACTGCACCAAGTGTTGCTTTGATCAATGGTCTTGGATCACCTTGTGTTCTCAATGGAACATAAACATCTTTCATCATGCGGTCTGCTTTTTCAATAGACCAACGTGACAATGATGTTACCATACTGATAACACCACGTTGTGTAAACTTAGGTAATCCTCTTGCATCGTATGTGCCTTGATTAACTTCAACCCATGCAGCGGCAGCTTTATTCATTACCTCATCTGGTGCTTTGTTGCCGTTGCCTACATAATCTTTTAGGTTAACTCGTTTGCCTTTAATTGTGACTTCACCCATCTGTCTTTGGATTGTGTCTATCAATCTATCAGCAGTCATGTCACCTTTCATGCCTAGCTTTTCAAGCGGTCTTAGATGAAGTGCTGACCAAACAAGTTGTTTACCAAATGCAAACTGCAAAGCACGAGTACCTTGCTCAAGAGTATTACGACCACCAAGACGTAGCATTGCATCTGCTGTACTGTTTGCCCAATCAGCAAGTCTGTTTACACTCTCAGCTTTGTACTCAAGATTGTTTAAGTTTGATTTGTTGATTCCATACTCAAAGCTTTTCTTCCATGCGTTTCTTAAATCCAACAAGTGTGTTGCTAAGATTGGCAAGTCTTGCGTTCTCATGTAAGGCAACGCAAATAAATAGGAAGACATGAAGTCACGAATACCAGCACCAGCACCCAACCAACTAGATGTAATCAATCGGTTAGCTGTTCTAATACCAAGATCCCAATCTTCGTAATAACCAATATAGTTTTCCATGACAGATTCAATCTCCTTGGAACTGTACAATGGTTTACCTTTAAGTTCTAAAGTTTCGATTGTAGTTTTATCATTGGGATTAACTTCACGCACATTGAATGGTCCACCATTCTCCATGCCTTCAAGGTCATGCTTAAATATGTACTTACCTTCTTGGTCTGGTAGACCAAGAATTTGCCTAGACTTAGGATCACTTTCAATGTGTTTAAACATTGCCATGTCTTTTGCAAACCTGACAACATAACGAGTCATACGTTGTATTGCGTTATCTTCAATCCATGCTGCTGGCAATCCAAGTCTACCTGTTGCTACACGCAACGCTTTAAATCTATGTGAGCCAATCTCCTTATCATTTGCTCTTAGAGCATAAGCAAGATTCTCAAACAACGCTTCAAACTTATCATCAGCAGTCATTTTATTGGATGGCATCTCTACTAATTCACCACCTTCATCTTTGACTTTGTCTTGAGATTGCTTAACTGCATCTGCAAACTCTTCGTCTGACATTCCACTTGCCTGCTTTTTCCAATATGCAATTAGTTCAGTTTTGAGTTGTTGATACTCAGGACTTTGCTTCTTGCCTGTCATCAAAATTCTACGCTTTTCCTGATTAATAATTTCTGGTGTGTACTCAAGCGTGTGTTGACCAGGAACGTAGTTTGGTTGTCCGTCTCTAAACACAGCGACCTTTAGTCCAAGATCATTCTGCATTGTACGAGTGTCACGATAAACACTTTCAATCATTCTGTCGTAATACCGAATGCGAGTGTTTAAGTTGTAAGCTTCTGAAAGCTTTGGATCTATCTCCTCAATTAATTTTAAATGTTTATGCCAACGTTCTGTTTGGTAACGTCCTAGTATAGATAGTTCTTGTGGTGATAAGTGTACTTCACTTAACGCAAGCATTGTCTTCTCTAAATATTTGCCAACGATCTCACGTTCTTCTGAGTGTACGTTCTCAAGTTTTGCTGCAATGTATTTACTTAATGCTTTTGATTTGCCCGTACCAAGTTCACGGATTCTATCTATGACTGGTCTGAATACTCGTGTGAATCTTTTAAGTGGTTGCCATGTTTTTATATCATCAGCATTTGGCACAGGTAATTCACTGTACCTTTTTGATTCATAGTTATCTACAGTCGGTAACTCTTCTGGCTTCGCATCAAATGGTATTGGAGTTTCTGAATCAATTTTAGCTAATGAATCATCACCACTCTCTTCAACTATTGATCTGTTGATTGATGTAAAATCATCGAACTCAGTCTGTCTTGGTGACGGTGGAGTTGGATCATTGTTTAAAATAGTATCAAGACCTTTGACCCCAAGTGACTCTTCTGCTGTATCAACAAACTTCTTATACATTCCACCGGCAAGCACTTCATCAATCGGTACTTTCTGTGCAGTCCACAATGCTTGTAGTCTATCAAACTCTGAGTATGACATTCCCTCGTCTTTGATTACGTCATATATAACTTTTGAATTATCTACAGTGTCGAATGTTTTCTTATTTAAGAAACCCTGAAGCAATGCTTCAGGGGAACGCTGCACATGATTGAATCCCTTGCGTGTTGAAGATCCAGCTACGCCAAAGTTATCCAGTATACTGTCAAAGAATGTTACATACTCATCGGCATTCATACCTAGTCCATCAACAGGTGCGATTCTGTATGCAAACTGTTTCTTAATATCTTCTGGTAGATTCTTTAAGATACCTTGAAGACCATCACCTTGATGCATCATGCGAGTATCATACATTGCAATGCTATCACCAGACTGTCCTTTGTATCCACCGCGTAGTGGTTCAATCTTTAAGTGATCGTAGTAATGACGTAGCTTTGCTTTTACTCCTTCATCAATCTTGTTGCTTGTGTTGATCGCGTAGTCCAAGAACTTGTGAATCATGTATGGCTCATAGTTCTGTGTCCACATACCAGTTTTCGCAACCATTACCCAAGCACTACCTATCTGATCATTGACTTTAACATCGTCCATCAATTTACTATAAGTAAGATAGCGAGCTACAGTTGTATCAAATGATTCATCAATAGTTGGTATACCGATAACAAGTTTATCACGCTCAAAATAACCTGCTGGTTCTTCTGGTCTGCGTGTCTTTAATATTATCTCAGGTTTGTTGTCCAGTGATTTGTAAAGTTTCTTGAGTGTACCACTGTTACGTCCACGCATGATGTCCATGAACTGGTCGAAGTTACCTTCGTGTATCGAGTGTCCGTCAAGGTACTCAATAGTAGACTTGTAACTATGATTTTTATCCAGTGCGATTTTGAATTCATTAAGATCTTCGACATAATTTTTACCAAAATTCTTTGGTCGTTCTGGTAGTGCAAGCAAGTCTTCAAGTTCTTTTGGTATGTCATATATGTTTACACTTGATTCATATTTAACACCATCAACAACTTTACTGGCACTATGGTAGCCATCAGAGTCTACTAACTTTTCTTTAGGTTTTGCTCCAATGTATTCTAGGTAATTAATTTTACCTTGTATCCACAAGTCATTGTCAAAGATTCGATTTGGATCTAACTCAAGACGTTGAGCCATGTAATCCAAGATGTCATTGACTGCTGCTTTACCATACTTAACTTTGTTACCACGTTTTACATCAGAATACCATCGACGCATTTTATCAAACGTGCCTTTAGGTAGATTGCGTAAACGCTGTTCAAGTTTCTTGCTACCTTCAGTAACTAAAAACTCTTCAAGAAATTGTTTATCGTTTTTAAATTTGTATCCAGTGTCTTCTAGTTTCTTTCTTGCAGCTTTGAAATCAAATGTAGGATCATTCTTCAGTAGATCAGTTAGCCAACCTTGAGCTAGTTTGCTGTCAGTTTCATTGGATGACTGAATCATATCACGCACAAACACATGAGCAGTTTCATGGAATGGTGTGTCTGTATTTTTTACAAGATCATCAAGACTAATGACAGCTTCACGATTGTTTCTTCCAACGTAGCCAACTGTTCTACTCTTTGCGTTATTTACAATTTGATTAACTGCAATACGCATTGTCACGCCACGTTTGTCAGCCAAATTTCTTGCAGTGTTAAACAAGTCAACTGGCATTTTGCTTTCGACTTCTTTATACAATGCATCTCTTGCTTGTTCTGGTGAAACTTTTGTATCACCTAAAAATTGTGAGGCTGACTTTGAACGTTTGACTGCTGCAAGCTTGGCATAACTGGATGCAAGCTCATCACTTGTGTAACGATTTATTCTTGCTTCAATTTCTTTTTTAGCTGCTGCTCTTAAATCTTTCTTCTGCTGCTCTGTTGGTGTTGGCTTCTTTCCTTCTGGAAACTTCTTACCAAGTGCAGCTTCAATGTCAGGATCACTTATTTCTTTGTTCTCAACATTGAACTCAGACTCTAAAGATTTCTTTGGCTTGCTTGGTGTTGTTCGTAACTCATCTGCTTTTGCGTCTATTGATTCTTTAAATTCATTGAACTCTTCAAAGTCATTTAGCTTTTCAATCCGTTCGTTAGCATCTTCTACAAGAGTCTTCTTTGTAAACTCAGTTGCAACTTTATCACCTTTCAGTGTAGACCTTGCGAGGTAAGCTTGATCATCAGTCAGTGGTGTTATCTGATCAGGACCAGTAGAGAATCCATACTCAAGATCTCTTGGTGTTGGATCTGTCATTGGCGGCGCACCTCCTCCAAGTAATTTTCTGCCATGTGCAAATGGCTCAGTAAACAATGCACCACCAACCATTGCTGTACCTAATGCTGCTGGACTAAAGTCTCCTTCTGCGTATTGTCTTGCACCTTCAACTGCACCTCCGATACCTGCACCAAATCCTGCTTGTGATGTTGCATACTTAGCTGCTTCAGACATCTTGGCTCTTGTACCAAGTCCTGACTTTGCTGCATCAGCAAGACCAGTAAGTGTTGATCCGCCTTTAAGAAGTCCGATGGAAGGTTTCACGCCACCACCAATACCACCACCAATTATTTCACCCGCTACTGTAGAAACTGGATGCACTTCTCGCTCCGCTGCTCTACGCATCTGAGAATCACGCACAGCCTCTTCACCGCGAATAGCTTCTTCAACTTCTGTTTGACCCATTTCACCAGCGATACCACCAAGTATTGCACTGCCAAGAGTACCAACTATCTTTGTGCCTACACCAACTGGTCCGGGTATCGGTAATTTAGAAAGTCCTTTACTTGCTGCTGCCATTGCAGCTAAACCAGTAGCACCGGGAACTAAAGATCTTAAACCAGACTTAACTCCTGCCTCTGCTGCTGAAGTTTCTTCTGCTTCTGCTAGATAATATTCTTCATCTGTGAGTATATCAACATTGTCAGGTATGTTGTACCTCTCACGAAGTCTGCGCTTTTCTTCTTCTAACGTCATTCGTTTGCTGATCTTGCCTCAACTCGTTGTGGTCTTAATCTGAACTGTGATCCAGAGTCACCCGTTAATGCTGGTGATTGCTGTGATCCTGATTCTTGTTTAGCAAGTTCTTGTTCTAGTTCTTCATCAACAAAAGTAGCTGGTCCATATCCCGGCATACCCGCAGATCTTGAACCTTTACCTAAGATTCTATTAATATTATCCATGTCAGTTAATGCCTTCTGAATTTCTGCTGAATCTTTCGATGTGCGAATAATATCAATATTCTTTAACTGCATTTGTGAAACACGTTCTGCTGTTTTTGAATCAGCTTGTATTGCTGGAAGTTTTGACTGTGTCTCTTCTAGTTTAGCTTGAGCTAGTTCTATAGTTTGATCAACTGTGCCGGAAGCTGCTCTTGCGGCTGCGTCTCTTTGACGATCTTGTGCCATGCCCATTTCAATGGCTCGTTGCCTAGACCATTCATCAGCAGTTAATGGCTCGAACTGTTCACCCATTGAATCATCAAGACTAGATCTGTATTTACCATAACCTTCTCCATAACTAACACTGCCGGGAGTAGCTTGTGTAGTCATTAGGTTTTGTGTAAGGCGTTTTTGACCTGCCTGTCTTGCTTGATTCTCACGCTCTACAGCATCTTGTGCTTGTAAATCGTTCATACCACGAGCCATTAATTGTCGCTTTAAACCTTCACCCTCATCAAGTTGTCGTGTTAACTCATCTCGCTGAAGTATTGGACTAGCCGACGGCTCTTGATAGTATTGATCAAAATACTCACGCTCTGCTTCAGTAGCTCCTTCACGGAATCTATCAGCAAACTCTTTAGCTCGCTTACGCCTATTAGTTAGTTCAAATAAATTAGCCATTTTAATTAGGTAGTATTACTTTTTGTAACGCTTCTTTGCCGCCCATCTCGCCGGTTTTTGATTGAATAATATTAGCAACTGGTGCAAGTGCTGTCGCTGCTGTGTTGCCAAATCCTGTGACTTGTCCCGGCATTGAAGGAGTTGTAGTTGTACCTTCACCAAATACAGAACCGGGATTTACATTTGATCTCAGGCTTGCTGTTACATTTCCTGTCTGACCTAAAGCCTGTCCAAGTCTTTGTTGCTTGTTAGCAAGTGCATCACCGAATGTCATTGCAGCTTTGTACTTATCCATCTCAGATGTACGACCAAGACCAATGCCCATGCGACCAAGACCTCGTTCTACATTAGCCATTTCAGATCCAGAAAGTTTTGTAGGATCTTGCGCTCTTAACAAATCACGAAAGCTTTTACCTGCTTGTCTTTGTGTTCTTTGAACTTCTGGTGATAGTTCTCGTTCAAATCTTCTAAACTGTTGTGCAAGTGGTTTACCAGACTCAGCCATCTGATCAACTCTTGTACGAGTTGATGCCATTGCAGCTTTACGTTGTTCTTCACGTTGCGCTTCATTAGCAATCTGCATTTGTCCCGGTCTACCAGTTCTTACAGTTACAGGATTGCCTGTCTCTTGATCAATTGCAATGTTACCGTTAGCGTCAACTTCGTATTGTGGCTTAACTCCGTAGAGTTCTTCGTATCTTAATCCTTCGCTTCCTCCTAGTGGACCTTTTGTACGTTTTGTAACCTGACCATCTGCATTACGTTCTGTTACTATTCCGTAATTTAATAAAGCATTTACATCGTCTGTTGCCATTGCTTCTGCTTTACCTGCTGCAATCTTTGCTTGAGTGAATGCTGGTAAAAAACTTTCGTATTCTTTTCGTAATGCTTGAACTGATTTTTTCTGGTCATTACTACTAAGACCTTCAGCAAGTGCAAATAGAGTTCCAGCTTGGACAAGATTGTCCATACTAAGTACACCATCTTCGCTAAACAAACTACCAACACTACTGAGCATTCCTTGGAATGGTGAAAGCAAACCTCCTGCTGCTCCTCCAGTAGTCTCTATTAACTTGTCGAATAAATCTTTAAAGAAGTTCATTATGTTAATACCCCCGCTGATCTAAGTTGTGCTTTCAAGTGATTCATTTGTGATGCCATTTCTATTAAAGCTACTCTGATTTCATCTCGTGTCGGATGACTTGCGTCCGAAGGATTAAACGAAATTGCAGTAGATGCTGTCGCACCTCCTACTGATGTGCCTCCAACAGTAGCAATATCTGCTGAAGCTGCTGCTTTCTTTACAACTCCATCTGTGCTGGTAGTTGCGTCCGGTACTGTTAGACCGTCCAGCATGGCATTAGCTGCCGCTAAATCAGCGAACAGCGTTGTCGCATCTGTAAAGTCTGTATGTGATACGTTAACTGACATAAGCTTGTGATAACATTGGATTCATTGGTGTAATATCTTGTGTGTCAATCTGTATGTTGGATAGCGTGACTCCATTAGTCCACTGTAATGCGTATGATATTTTCCAACCTTGTTGACCACTTTGAAAATTGTATAGTAAATTTTGTATTCGTTTAGGACCACTCCAGTTTACTGGCAGTTTTACTGGAAATTTTACTGGAGTTGCTTGTGCCGAAACTGATTTTGTTTGTGAACCTGCTGACGAATCTGGTGTGACTTCATCGTTCACTCGTTGTATCGCTGTAACTGCTGAAGCTAATTGTATTTTATTATAGAGTAACCGTAGTTCTCTAGGCTTCTGTTCTACCCTTGTGTCAAACGTACAGAATGCTCTGGTTTCTAAATAAGCTTTTGAAAAGTTTGTACCTTCATAAAGCTTAACGCATTTGTATGCTGGATCGCCAGAACTTGTTGTTGTGCCATGTGTTATAGCAAACAGTTCTCGTCTGTTGTTTGTTTCTACTTTTGCAAACTCAATGACTGCACCAATGTTACTATTGCTGTCATCGGTGAATTGATCAAAGCTAACAAATTGTTGCGTAAGTATGTCAAAGACTAATATGCCGTGACCGTAGATTGTGTTACACGCAAACAAAGCATAGTCATCAAACGCAATGGCTGCACATTTGTTTGGTGTTTGTACAACGTCTTTAAATAATCTTGCTACCTTTAACGAGAACACTGAGTTACGAGCTTCGTTCTTTGATTGTTGCACTGCATTGAATGACCGTAATCCTTCTGGATCTATGAATGCAAAGTCACCTAATAGTTCAATAAATGATTTTTGATTTATTGTGTTGGCTGTAAATAGAAACTGCTTGGTGAACGAAGGTTCACCAAAAACGGTAAACGCATAATCAAGAGCGACTGCGTATGATCCACCTTTTGTAGATACCAATAGACCGTCACTGTTTAAAGTCTTTAAAGCAGTTATCTCATTGTAACCTACAGTGTACGCTGTTGCTGGTGCGCCTCCAATAGTTTCGTCTGCATTTATTTTATTGCCTGAAGTATCTATTGGTATAACAAAATCTAATGGACGACCACTAACGCTGTGATAAATTTCTGTACCATCTTTACTTACAACAAATAATTTATTGTTAAAAAACGCCATTTGTTTTCCAACAGGAATATATTCACGCGATGTTCTTGTTCCATCAGACCACTGTGCGTATGTTTTAGCAGTACGATCTTCGGCAACGTTGTTTGCAATTTCTATAATTCTTGGCGTGTTAATACCGTCTTGAACTACGACAGCCGACACAGTTTTTTGTACTGTAGTTGCTGTGTCTAATTCTAATGATGCACCTGCTACTTGAGTCTCTTTACGAAGAAAGTTTTGTGTAGATGCTGGCACTGCTTGTACAAATATTTCAGCAGACCTATCCATAGTTCCAGAACTGTATAATGTAGACCAAGTTGTGTCTGGATTATTTGGCTTTCTGTATTTGCAACCACCGTTGAAAAATACAAATACATATTCACCGACTGAATAAATTGCTTGTATTGGTGGATTAGACGTAAACGCACCTATGTCACTTGAAATATCTTTGGCATTCTTAACACCTTCAAGTGTTCCAAATCTGTTGCGTACATTCTTTGCAAACTTATATTCGTTCTCGCCTAATCGTGTGTCATCCACCGATAGGTTCATGCCGCCTACAAAAGATCTTTGTACATAACTAGCCACGATAGTAATGATAGCGTCTTGCTAAAGTAATATTGTCGTGAGGATGTCTACCAAACTGCATCCTACGTTCTTGTCCTCGCTCCAAGTCTGCAATCTTTCTGCCTAGATCCCTAACAACTTTTGAATCATAAACATTTGCTTCTTGTAGCTTGCCTTGTTCTTCCAAGAAAAGTTGCATCATCTTGTGCATTACAATGTTCTCAAATCCATACAAAGGAAATGGATCATTGTCGCTCTTAATGTATTTTAACTTTTTCTTATATAAAATTTGTAATGTATGATCGTCATCCTGTGCAGAAGTTTCATCCCAAGGAAACTCTGAAACATCCACGATTAAATATTGTGCTTCAGTTTCATCATGCGGTATTTCAGAATAAACAATTGTAGTATCAGATGTATCTACAAGTTTAAACAATCCTCCACCATCTTCTGCATAATTACCGTAACGTTCATTGTCTGTATCATAACGTCTAATACTGGATATGCCTGATATTGTATGCTGAGTTGCTAACGTTACTGCTGTTGCATCTGGTGATGATCCTGTGTGTGCGCCGGGAGTTATTGTAACTGTTTGTCTATCTGATGTAGATGTTTCAAATGTAATCGCAAGTTTTTCTGTGGCTGCAATATTCGCATAAGCTTGAACCGTTAGTCCTGTTGCAGTTGACCCTCTTGTAGATGTTGTAGCTGTCGGTAAAGATTTCTTTAATGGTTCATAGCCAACGATTCTCCAACAGCGATGATCACTTGGCCAATTATTGTGATTGTATTCTGATAAAAGATTTCTTGCAGTCCAAGGTAACTGACTTTCTTTTTCACGCATTGCACGAACAGACTGTACGTCACGACTCATGGCAATGCGTTGATCACCCGCTACATAGAATTCTTCTTCCACTAAAGCACCGGGAATATCTACAAACTCGTAGACTGATTGCATGGCTTCGTTAAGGAAGTCTAATATAACAAAACGCTGGTTCTCATCACTGGGATTCAAACCAACTTTCTTACCAAACCTATCTATAATATATTCTGCACTCATCGTTTTGTTATTGCCGAAACTGTTGGCTTACTTCTTTTTACGATTGTTGTTACCGTTGGTTTTATCCTTTTTGTAATTGCGACGATCGCGAACTTTGTTCTTTTTGTTATGCTTGTCCAACTCATAATTTAAATCACTGTTCTTTTTCCAGCTCATACTCAAGTCTCGCTATCTCTTTCAGTGCTTCCCGTGTGAACTCCGGTGCTGCTCTCACCGCCGAAGGAAACTGTGGGTGGTCCATCAGTCTCGCTGTCCCATTTAGTTTCGTCATCTGACAACCGCAAGATAGCATTATCAATAGCATCAAGCTTATCTTCATAACGTTTAGCTGCTTTTGCATTTGTTGCCTTGTCAGAAATACGCATAAAAAGCCTCTCCATTGGAAAGGCTCTAAGAATCAATGCAAGTATGGCTTTAATTAGCCCCACTTGTATCGTTCTTTACGCCCTTCCTCAAGAACACCGCTAGTAAAGAAGTAACAACAACGTTAATTGCTGCACCTATTTCCATGTCTCCTGAGAGGAATGCACCTATAGCCGCAAGGATTCCTCCGGCTGCCGTCATGTATGTTTTCTTGCCGTTTAGCATTTTACTTTTTCTTTTTAGGGAATCCTGCTTTCATATTGGCATAAGCTTTTTTCGAAATCGTAGACTTCGACTTAGGCCGACTTGTTCCAGCTTTCTTCCTTTTATTTATATTTTTATATAGACTCATTTTCCTACTTTCTTCATAGCTATCTTGTGAGACTCACCAAAAGTTTTGCCCTGCTTCATTAACTTTTTCATACTACTCATGTGTTTAGTGGTATGATGTTTAGAGTGTCTAGCTAAAGCATTCTCTTGCCGTTTTGTTAATTTATTCATTACCATTTAACTTTATGCGACCAAAATCTTGCACTTAATTTTGAAGGTTTGCTATCTTGGGCATTGTGCCTTGCGTAATAAGATTTCTTTCTAGCTTTGTCTTTAGCTGTTTTAGGATTCTTACCCGCACCACTAACACCCTGTTGTCCAAACCGAATCGTTTTTACTTTATCACCTACTTTAGCCACAACAACGTGCGACTTAGTTGGATGACTAGGAGTTCTCTTTGGTTTATTATAACCAGATACTCCAACTTTCTTTAACCTTGCGTCAGCCATTTTTTAGTAGTTGTCGTATTTTAAGTATTATATAAAAAAGAGTAGCCATTGATATGCCTACTTTAAGTAACATATCAATGTCTAACATCCAATTTCCAAGACCAGTAACTGATGCAAAGCACACTTTTATATCATCAAGATTCATTTAAGAACTTCGCTATTATCATCTGTTTTGCAACTTCTAGTACACCAATCATTTGCTCAGTTGTCAAGTCGTATTCCATATCTGAGTACTCGACGGCTTTACAAATCTTTCGTGTAAACTCTGTTAGCTGTTCTTCTTGCGTCATTTTTTACGCTTCTTCTTTGCTGCCGCTTTGCGTTGTTTTGCTGCATTTTTGATATTTTGTTCCATCTGTTTTTTGCTTCTTGCGCGTGTTGCTGCTGCTTTTTTAGCTCTAGCTCCTTGTCCTGCACTAAATACTGAAGTCTTAGGCTTTTTATTTTTTGTAGTTGCAGCTTTGCGTTTTGTTCTAGTCTTGAATGGGTTAATTGATTGAATCTTACCACCTTTACGCTCTAAACCTTGAGCCTTTAATAGTTTTTTATCTGCTCTTTTACCAACAACTTTTGCAATTCTTGCCCCGCGTTTAACTTTTGCTACACCTTTTTTAGTTGCTTCTTTAGCTACGCGTTTAGCTTTTGATGCACCACTAGCTACTTTCTTGCCAGCTACTTTAGCACCAGCTAATGCTTTAGCTCCTCCTGCTTTTGCAATTCTAGGTGCAGCTTTTATTCCAGCCATGCCTAGTTTACTTGCACCACCTAGCAGCGGCCCTCCAACTGGAACAGTAGCAAGACCGTATGCAATCTCACCTGCAAGTTCTGCTTCGTTTAAAGCTGCCATTTGTTCCTTTTGTCTCTTTTGTAAACCAGCAGTTTCAGATCTTAAATTCTTACGACGCATTTCATTCGCAGCAGATTGTGCTTTTGTTAAGCGACCGCGTTTTGGTGGGATGCCTGTTTTCGGATTCATGGATCTTGTGCGACCTTTTGCATCAACCATTGTTGTAGCTACTTTCTTTTTAGCTGGTTTCTTTTTAGCTACTGGTCCTGCTGTTTTAGGTGTACGCATTGCTGTCTTGCTTCGACTAGCTACAGTAGATTTAGGTGCAGCTTTCTTAGCAACTGGTTTAGGTTTTGGCATAGTTACCTTAACCTTTGTCCTAGTTGCTGATGGTGAACTCTTGTCCACTTTGGCTTTTTTAGCAAGGCGGCGTTTCATACCTGCCCTTGACAATTCCATTAATCGTTGGCCGCCCTTTACTCTTTTTCGAGGGCGACCAACTTTACTACCGTAAGTTCCTTTTCCGTATGGCATATTATTCTTTTTCTTCTAATGATTTATTTAGTAAACCCATGAAGTGATTTCTCGCTCCAACGGTTTGTTCTAAATTGAAGTTGATTGAACGTGCTTTATTGTCCAAATCAGCTACATGGTTTATTAGCACAACCTGCTCTGGTGAGAGGTCTGCTACGTTGTGTTCTTTGCCGTCAATAGTAACGGTTTCCTTCTTTGTGTCTGGAGTCTCGTCCATAAATTATTTAGCTTGAGTGTTAACAGGTTCCATTGCAGATGCCATCATCTGTGTGAACTTTGCCATGCCTTCTGCTGGTGGATTCTGTTTTGCTGCTACTTTAATATCATACTTGGCACTAAAATCTGTATTGCGTGTGTTTGTAGATTTGCTAGAAACTACACCAGTATGAGATTTCTCATGTGAAAATCCTGCGCTTGCTGACACGCCCCAAAAGCTACCACTAACATCTGCGTGTGCTTCTGTTTTACTTGTATCAGTTTGTGTATTGCCCTTTTCATCTGTCTGTGATGTAGATGACTTAACTTCCATTGTGAAGTCTATGTCCACATCTTGTATAGATAAGTTAGGAATTGTAACCATAGAAATCAATGGCATCTTTAGCATCTGCTTTTGTGGTGTAGTACGTCCTTCAATAAGTCTTTCTACTTCTACGTCAACAGTTCTTGCTTTTAACTTCTTTGTATCTGGATCTGTCTCGAAGCCAAATTCATTTATAAAATCCATCGTTACCATTGCTAAGTCACGTTGTCCACGTGCGCTTGCAAGAAGTGGATCGACGATTAATGACTTAATAGGTAAGCCTTGAAAGTCTGCCAATTGTTCTGAGTCTGCTGCCATTATACTGTAGGTATTGTTTTAACTAAACCATCACCGATTCGTGCAAGCCCTTCTGCTTGATCACAACCAGCAAATTTTATTCTAACATTAGCCATTTTCTTTTTTCTGAGTTTTCCAAAACATCCAGTAGCTTCTTTGTTAAAATTTAAATCTATTTCAAAATCTATTTCACACTCTTCAATCTTGAGTGCGTTGTGCGGTACAAGTGAAAAGAGAGGAATTTCAATTTGCTTTCCCCCCAGTTCAACTGTGACGGTCTTGGGTTTTCCATCTTCAAAATAAGTTTTGTCAATGTTCTCAATGTATTTCCCTTCAACTTCTTTTTGCGCTTGTACAACTGCTGAATACAACGAGTTGAATACGTCTGTTACCTTATCCATTCTTCAGTGCTTTAACTTCTGCACTCAGTTCTTGTACTGCTTTTAGTAGTGGAATGACAAGGTTAGAATACTTAACTGCCAACTTCCCGTTCGCACCTTCAGTTACCAAATCAAAATCAATACCCGCATCTGTCATAGCTGTCTGCACATCTTGTGCGATCAGTCCAACATAGTTGGTGTCATTATCTTCTGGTCGTTCATCGGCTGGAACAGTCACAGTTTCATAAACTGCATCTTTAGCTTCAACCGCTGGACTAACTAATCTGCGTTCACTCGCAGGAGTTATTACTTTAGTTTCAGTCCACGCTTCTTGTGCTTTCTTAATAACAACTGTTTCAGTGCGCTCCTCTTCAGCTTGTTGAACAATTCTTGTCTCTGTGCGTTCTGGTTCAGCAGGAGTTACAACCCGTGTTTCGGTTCGTTCTTCTTCCGCTGGAGTAACAATGCGAACTTCAGTGCGTTCTTCTTGTGCTGGTGTAACCAGTCTGCTTTCAGTTCTTTCTGGTTCCGCTGCACGAATAACAAATGTTTCAACTACTTCTTCTTTAGCTTCTTGTTGAACGTAGTCTTCCATCACTGGAACACGGTGGATCTCTGGCACACGAACTTCGGCAACAGCTTCTTCAATAACAACTGTCTCCATTACTGGATTACCGTCTTCGCCAACTACACCGTCACCATTCTCATCAAGAACTTGCTGTTCTTCTGTGACAGCTTCTTTAGCTGGAGTTACACACCTTGTGCAAAGTGTTCCATCTTCATCATACAAGTCGCAGTCTTCGTAAACTGGTGTGCGTTCTGTGCGGGTTACTGATTCAGTAATCTCTTTGCGAATCCACTTGCCGTCTTCTTCAACGATCTCTATGCGAGTAACATCTTCAGTGACATCTTCTTCAGTGTATTTTTGACGCTGACCAATGATCTCTTCTTGCGCTTCTTGAGTGACTCGTTCTTCAGTCTCTTCAGCTATTGCTGGGATGATTACATCGTCATACACCGCTTCAGTCGCAGGTGTTATGATTGTCTCAGTAACTTCTTCAATTGCTGGATATGTAATTGTTTCAGTTACTTCTTCCACAGCCGGTATGACTGTAGTTTCAATTACCTCTTCAACCGCTGGGTGAACAATAGTTTCAGTGACCGCTTCAGTTGCAGCGTGTTCAATAACCTCAACAACCTCTTCGACTGCTTCTTCCCAAACTTCGGGTTTAGCTTTAACAGCAGGTGTTACGAGATTCTGATGTTCTTCTACGCGATACTGATGACTGCGAATTTCTTCCGGCCAATCTGCGGGGTTCAACATCTTGTAGTTAATCGTTGTTAACTTCTCGATAAATTCTAAACCAACATTATTATCAACTATGTCCCGCTTAATACGACGATCTGATAACCCGGCAATTGATCCACCAGCAGAATGAATTGCACCAGTGTTATCGTTACCAAGCGTTATTGTGTGATCACCGTTTGATACTGCGGTGTGACCTATAACAATTGAGTTTGTGTCACCAGTAGATGCAGAACGAGTATCACAACCAATAAAGATTGAGTTTGTGCTGGCTTGGTTAGTTCCGTCTGGTGAACCAGTATTAAATTCACCACCCGTTCCCGGTGTAGCTGTATCTACTGTTTCGTGATACCGACCAGCTTCAAATCCGATAGCAATATTATTGTCTGCACTATTGTCGTTTAGTTCGTGCAATGCTGCATAACCAATCGCAGTATTTCTTAATTCAGTGCCGTCAGCTTCACCCAGTGCAAAAGCACCGACTGCTGTGTTTTGAGTTCCCGCACTTAGTTCATCTAACGCATAAGAACCAACTGCTGTATTTCCAAGACCAGTTGTAAGTTCCAACGCTTTATAACCCACCGCTGTGCAGTCATTACCAGTTGCGTTTACATTCAATGCTTCACGACCAATCGCTGTACATCCAGTAGCAGTTGATAAAGATTGTGCTGCACCTGATCCAACCGCTGTAGTGTGTCCACCAGTAAAATTTCTTAGTGCAGAATAACCAAGTGCAGTGTTTGAATCGCCGCAATTAGCTGTTAAAGCTTCCTTTCCAACTGCGGTATTTTGAGTGCCATCGTCGCAAGCACCAAACGCATTGTCACCTACAGCAGTATTTTCTCCCCCTGTTGTAACTGCGTCACCTGCATATGCACCTACAAACACATTGTATTGTGAACTCGTGAGAACTTTACCTGATGCGTAACCTAAACAAGTATTTCTGTTACCAGTTATAACACCAGAACCACCAGATTCGTAACCAACATAAGTTGACTCTGTTGAAGTAGTTGCACCTTGTGCAGCTTGATAACCAATAGCTACACCTTTCGGATTAGCTACGTTTAAATCTTTGAACGCTTGGAATCCTATAGCAACGTTACCGTCACCGTTTGGTTGATTGATTGTTTTTAATGTCTCTGAACCAATCGCTACGTTGTAATGTTCACCAGCGTCTGCTGCTTCTAGCGCGTCTATACCAATAACTACATTGTTATTATTTGCCGTAAAATTCTGAGCGGCATTCTTTCCAAGAATTACATTGGAATGACCAGAAGTTAGATCGTATCCAGCACCTTTACCAAAAACACAATTGTTATCTCCTGTGGCAACTCCTAGACCAACAGCATTATAACCAAAGAAAGAGTTATCAGTTCCGGTCGTTAACGCTGCACCTGCTTGATAACCTACCGCTGTATTGTTTGCTGAAACTACGTTCTGAGCAGTAAGTGCGGCGTGTCCAATTGCGACACATCCAGATCCGTCAGAGTTCTCAAGTCCTAAAGTTCCTACACCGATTGCAACATTGTAACTCTCACTTGCTGCTGCTGCGTCTAATGAACCAAATCCAATAGCTATGTTAGCAGTGTTGTTTGTAAAATTAGTTCCTGCATCTACACCGATTAAAGTGTTGTGAGATCCTGAAGTAAGATCGTAACCTGCGTTCTTACCAATCACCACATTGTATGGTCCCGTAATTGTTCCGTTTCCTCCGGCAGAGTAACCGATGTAAACACCGTCTTCTGCTGTAGTTAAATTAGTTGCTGCGTTAAACCCAATAGCTGTGTTGCGTCCTGCGTCAGTGTTCTGGTCTTGCAGTGTTAAGTGACCGATTGCTATGTTACCCGTTCCTGCGTCTTCAGTTTCTAATGCACCGTGACCAATCGCAATGTTGGCGGGGCCATTAATAACTCCAGACGCTGCACCGTATCCAATAGCAACATTTGAATAACCTGTCGTTGCTGCATCTAATGTAAATGATCCAATTGCAACATTATGATTTCCAGTTGGTGCAGTAGACCCGTCACCTTCCATAGCTGAACGTCCGATAGCTACACAGTGATCTTGGCTAGTGCCATTTCTCATTGCTAAAGAACCAACTGCTACGTTATCAGAGTTTGTTACATTTTTAAGTGCTTCATAACCAACACCAGTGTTGTCATCTGCGACTTGTCCATCTGCCATTGATAAACTTCCAATCGCAGTATTTCGATTACCATCATTTGAAATTGATAATGCAGCGTAACCCACAGCTACTATACCTGTTCCAGTTGTTACTGCGTCAGCCGAAGCAGAACCTACTGCTGTGTTAGCACTGCCAGTAGAAACTTTAAGTGCGCCCTGACCAATAGCGGTATTGTCATCGCCACAATCAGCATTACCCAAAGCCGTATATCCAAATGCTGCATTATTAGCCCCGTCAATACTTGTACCCAAAGAGAGAGAACCTACTGCTGTATTATTATTACCAGTAGTGATCGCATCACCTGAACCAAAACCCACTAAGGTTGAGCTGTTACCAGTTAATGAATATCCCGCTCCTTGACCTACAGCAGTATTCTCAGTTCCTGTGCAACTAGTTAAACAACCTGCACCAACTGCTGTATTGTAGTTACCAGCGTCTGCCGCTAATGCATTAAATCCAATCGCTGTGCATTGATGTGCGTCAGCAATTAATTTACCTGCGTTGTGTCCAACAGCAGTTAAGTAATTACCATTAACCATTGCGGTTCCGGCTTCGTGTCCGATAGCAATATTAGCAAATCCCGTTGTGCTTGCGTCTAAAGAAAGTCCACCTATTGCTATGTTGTAATTACCAGTAGGTGCTGTGCTGCCATCACCACTTAAAGCTGCATCACCAATAGCAATACAATAACTTTGACTAGTTCCATAAACGCTTGCGTTTCTTCCAAGATAAATATTGTTGGAACCTGTTGCTGAGTAACCCGCTTGATGTCCTAGTGCAGTATTGTATTGACCTGTTGTAATAGCACCTAATGAATGATAACCCACACTGACATTTCCAAGTCCTGAAGTGAATCCATCTTGGGAATAGTTGCCAATCGCAATATTGTAATCACCAGTTCCTTTTATGAACGTAAGAGTTGTGTTGTTTACAGTAGTTGTAGCCGCAGCAGATAAAGTAAATGAAGTAACTGCTGTTGAATCATTCACCGCTGTAACATACGCGCCATTTGGAATGCCAGTTCCTTGAACAGCTTGTCCGACTATTATGTCCGTGTTTGAATCACAAGTAACAGTTGTTGAACTGTTTAAATCACAAGTAGCATTTGAAAAACTGCTACCGTTTAATGCGTCTACTCCGATTGCTATTGAATCATCAACATCACCTGCTTTACGCCCAGCGGCAGTGCCAATAAAAGTATTTGCTGTTCCAATTGTATTCTCACCAGCTTTCCAACCCAAACCTGTGTTACTAGCTTGATTTACTAACTGGCTAAATGAACTCCTACCAACAACTGTTAGGTAATTCGGATTTGTTGCTTTTGTTCCTGCTGATACACCTATTGCTGTTGCTTCATCTCCAGTAAATACGTTTAGTGCTTCACGACCAACAGCAACATTTGAACTACCACAATCGGTAGCTAACGCAGACGTTCCGACAGCAGTGTTGTAATGTCCGTCAATAACAGCACCTAATGCGCCACTACCCACCGCCACGTTTTCAGCACCAGTCGTGCAAGCGTCTAATGCGCCAGAACCTACAGCAGTTGCGCTTGATCCTGTGAAAACTTTAAGCGAGTCTTTACCAACTGCTGTGTTATTATCTGCACAATCCGCACCACCTAAAGCATCACGACCAACCGCCGTATTGCTTGCCCCGTCTACAGTTGTAGCTAAAGCATCTTTACCGACAGCAGTATTAAAATTCCCAGAAGTTGCTGCCCCTAAAGCACCTGTGCCAACAGCAGTTAAACCAGTTTGGCTAACTGCAACGTCTGCTGCACCACTACCGACAGCAGTCGCATCTGATCCTGTGAAATCATTTAAAGCATTGTAACCAATAGCTGTGTTGTCATCGCCAGAAACTATTGCTGCACCAGAAAGCGAACCAGTTAATGTATTTCTTTTTCCGCTTCCAACTGCTGTTCCCGCACTATTACCAATTGCTGTATTATGTTCTGCACCACCGCCACTAGAATCTAAAGCGTCTGTTCCAACTTGTGTGTTAGTAACGTGTGCGCCAGCACCGTGTCCGATGTCTAGTGAACCAATTGTTACTGATCCGCTTGGCATTGATACTGCACCACTCTCAAGCGTTAGCGTTGCTGTTTCAGTTCCAGAGGCGAAAGTATAAAATGTTAGCTTAGAATGTTCACTGCCATTTGTTACGTTAGTTGCAGTTCCTAAAATTGAACCGTAGTTAATAGCTTCATCAGCACTGTTTTCACCTCTAAATTGAATTAACCCAAGATTGTCAGAATTAGCTGGTGTAGCTGAGTTGCGATACAGAACCAAATCAGGTGCAGAACTTGAACTAGCTTCTGCATTAGTAATAACAAACTGATCGCTATGGTCATCAGACGAAAAAGTAACTGCACCACTAGCGTCGATAACAAAGTGTTCTGATTCGCCTGTTCCAATAGCTAACCCATCTACTGTGCCGCTTGTTTGTTTAGCTTTTATCTGTGCGACTGTTCCATCATTCGCAGTATTGCGAAATTGAATCATTGAGTCTCCAGACGAAGTGCCGGGAACTAATTGAAATTTAGGATGAGTCGCGCCACTAGCAGCACCTATTGAGACTACACCCGCAGCAGAAATTTCCATCTGAGTAGTCTCAGTGGAACCTGCTTCACCTATAAATTTAAATGCGCCATTAGAAGCGTTGTCTCTTGAAACTAACTCAAAGTTTCCATTGTTACTACGAACTTCAACTAACTTATTTGTTCCAGCAGAATCAGAAATTAAAATTTGCGGGTCAGGCGCACTAATTGTTAACGGTGCAGTCGGTGAAACACCGATACCTAGTTCAGCGGAACCACTACTTGCATCTTGTATTATGTATATACCATCAGCACCACCGTCAGATGGTTGCCACTGCATCATCTCGCCAGCACCGTCTGACTTGATGATGGGTTCGTTCTCGAAAGAAGTTCCTGATGTGCTTATAAAACCCTGTTGTACAATTCTTGCCATATTACTGTCCGTTTATATCGTTTGGTGGTGATGCTGGTAAATCTGTATGAGAATGATTTGGTGCTGCTAATGTAAAAACACCTAATCCTGAACTTGCGTCTGATACTATGCTTATTCGTTCACCAATAATATCATTTAAATCTACTTGTGTCCCGGGTGTAAGCTTTACATGATAATTTGAAGTAGACACAGTACCAGTTCCATAAAGTACATAAAGATTCGTTGCTCCTACATTTTGAAATAATGCAATTTCGTACTTTATATGTTGGCTGTAATCACCGGGAGTATCATCGGCTACTGTCCCAAAACCATTTTCTACTGGATCGTTAATTGTAACATCACGATCTTTTCTTATATCTGTTCTTACTATAGGCATAATATTTTAAAAAAGGGGGGAGAAAACCTCCCCCCATGTGTTAATTAAGAGGTACGTCTGCGACGGAAAACAATTGGTAAACAATGTCTTGCATCACCAGGTATACCACCGTGAATTGTCTGTGAGATAAACTTCAGATAATCACCGTATACGTTCATATCCCAGTTAGTTGCGTGAGTTACACCTTGATCAGCAGTTGGAACTAAGAACTGATCGGTCAAGTCAATTTGACCATTCCAGTTCATGCCATACAACTTCTTCTTAGAGATGTTCTTACCAGCGAATTCTTTCGGTGGTGGTCCAACAGAGATTGTCTTAAACGCATCTGCACCACACAAGAAGGCAACTTCGTTAGAACCAATAGAAGCAGAAGAACTATTATAAGCATTGAACTTAGTATAGTTCGGATTAGGAACTACTTTACCGTTAACAACACTTTGCGGTTGAACCCATGAACCATTATCGGAAAACCGAAGTGGAAACGGATCATACTTAACTGTAATCTTGCCAAACAAATCACCAGCAAAACCATCTTTAATGTAGTCTTGATTGGTAGAAGCAAGATTAGCACCACTACTTGTTTTTAAGTCTGTATCCCATAATAGAGATGCCCATGCTTCTGTAGAACAAACAAGAACATACTTGCCCTTGATCATTTCAGAAGTTTTAGGTGCGCCAAATGTGCGTTCAAACGTTGGTGCTTGTACATCTTCTTGCAAAACAAGCATAGCTTTATACAAGTCTTTCAACCTAAGTACATCAGCAGCATTAGTACCAGCAGTACCTCCATCAATTGCGGCACGAAAAACTTCACCACCTTGCTTGGACAAGTTTTCACTTGAGCCACCAATAGAATCATCATCTGGATTAGATGCACTTCCTATTGCACGAATAGCATCTTGAGTCTGTGCTGTTTTTACAATACCGGTTCCAAGATTATTTGCACTAGACAAAAATCCAGCACCATCTTTAGCAATAAACAAGTCAGGTGTTTGATAGTACATTAGTGTACGAACAAACTGGTTGTTTGCATTCTGAATCTGACGAACAATGTCAGAATGTGCGTAAGCTAGTTGATCACGCCAAAATGCTTCAAAACTGCTTAAAAAACGAAAACGTGTGCTTTCATACCTGTGGTAAGCAAGCTTTGCAGATTCATTTCGTTCACCAATTTCATAGATATCTTTTGCAGGGATATCACTTAATTTTGCTGGAGCAAATATATTACGCTGAACAGGACTCGGAGTTGGTGTCAACCCTTGAAGTTCTGATCCCATATTAGGTTGCCACTTTATAGATCCATACATGGAATCATAAACATTCCATTTAGGGAAAAGGGCTACCTCGTTCTTAACTAGATAGTATTCGAGTTTATTAAACTCGCTAGTCGCATTAGTTTCGTTGAGTGCTTTATTTAAAAGACTCGCCGGATCTTTAGCTGATACTGCCATTTTATTATAATTTAATTGTTAAAACTTAGTCCGTGTGATGCCCTTCACAAATAGTAGCATGCCATGCCCTTGGCCTAGAAGCATCTTTATGTAAGCAAAGATCGTGCCAGTATTTTATGAGAAGTAGTCTGCCATACTATCAGATATAGAGATGATGTCATCATCGTCTGCTGAAACTGTTGTAGATGTGGGTTCGCTTCGTAAAGAATCTTTTTTATTTCGCGTCTGTTTCTTAAGCTTTTGCGTCAATTCGTTCTGTTGCTTTGCCATAATCTGATTCATCACCCATAGATTAGTAGCTAGTTCTGACATAGGATGATTTGTGAATACTTTGGGTAAAACTCCAGAAAATTGTTTACGAAGTTTATTTATCGAGGTTTTTCCGATATTTGGGATGTCAATAACTTTCTTGCCCATCTCTTCATCTTGTAACCATTTAAACTGTTTTCGCTGCTCTTCTTCTAACATTGCTGTAGATTCTTTATAGTCATTACCATGATTCTTTTGAATATTATAAGCTTTTTTGCTGTAGTCTTTACTTAATGTTTGAGCTTCTGTAAGTGCTGATTGTATATCAATCTCAGATTCACCAGTTGGTTGATACTCTTCTTTACCAATAACAAGCTTGCCATTTTTGTCATAACCTTCTATTGATTTCCAAGCGTTACCGTTTCTAACAGAAACCAATTGTTTCTTCCAATGCGCCTGTTCTTGTGCAGCTTTATCATAGTTAGTTACCAAGTCTTGATATTCTGGATTTAGTGTGTAAGCCTCTGGGTGTGACATCAAATCCTGAGTCTGTTCCGCAGAATCTTTCTTTTCTTTTAAACTTTGTAGCTTTTTAGAAAAATGTTCATACGCAGTATTAGACATCTGTTTAGCAAATTGCTTATCTTCATCATCGAAGCCTTCATAAGATCTGCCATCGGATTCTTTATCTTCTTCGGGTTCTGCCAAAGGATCACCAAGGATTTCTTCAGTAGATAATTCTTCTGAATTTTCTTCTGCTTTCTCTTCTGATTTTTCTTCTGTAACTTCCTCAGTTGTTTCAGCAACCTCTTCAGTCGAGTCTTCTTGAGTTTCTTCCGTAGATTCTTCTGGAGTTTCTTTTTCAGTTTCTTCAGAAGTTTCTTCAACTTCTTCTGGAGTTGTTTCTGGAATTGCTTCTAAATCAGCTACATCTAGTGCATTACCAACTTGTATATCACCGAAATTAAATTCGGTTTCCTGTGTATCTGGTTGTGTCATTTATGATTTCTATTATGTCATCTGTTGTTTTCAATTGTGCAGCAATAATCCTAACTTCCGAGTCAGGTACTCCACGCTTGACCGCAACATATTCTACGTCTTTAACTAACTTCTCACGCTCCACCTTGAGGAGGTTGAGGAACACCTTGGTTGTTGGGTGATCCAGCCATCCCCTGTGGGCTTGCTCCTCCAGCACCTTGCGGGTTGCCTCCTGAAAGGGCTTGGACTTGTTGTTGTAACGCTTGTAATTGTTGTGCATACGGTTGTGCTTCTTCAGTCATTTGTCCTGTTTGCGGATCAATGATTAAACTCTGTATGATTGTCATCATCTGCTGCATCAATTGCGCTCGTGATGTATCTTCTTCCATCTTTTGTAAATACTTAGGAGATTCATCTGGGAACAGCATACTTAACATATCTTTCATGTAGTCTACAGCAAGTGCGCTATTTTGTTGTATCACTGGCCAAACTTGTAACATCTTTCCAGCTTTCTCCTGACGCTCAACAACATCTGAGTCACCAGCAGGTTTCATGTTGTACTTGTGATCTGTAAAATAACTTAGATCTATTGTTGGTTCTATTAAACCATCCAACACTCTTGAGCTATATATTTCAAAACACTTTTCGTAGATACGTTTAATTGCAATGCTAAACAATGCAACTTGTGTTGCTGACAACATCTGCGCTTCTGCTGTTGCAGTATTAATCTCTGTCGCTGTCTTGCGTGAATCCTGACGATTCATTGCAGCGTAATTCATTTGTGATTGCTCCTGCGAGTTCTGACTAACCATAGCTTGAATCGCACTTAACATTGAGGAATTTGGTGGACTTAACTGAAACTGTTTAATGTTTGAATCAATCAATGCACCGGGAACAAATTGTACATTTGTCTGTTCATTACTTTGATTTGGATCATCTGCATCTTTCGCAAAATAAAAGTTTGATGCACGACGATGAGCAGTAACAAATGATGACATCATTGAACTAACTGCTTCTTGTACGTGTTTGTCTAAGAACGCACGACCAACACAATTCTTGATCGTCATGTCTTCTGCAATCATGTAATGAAATACAACATAAGGATATTCTGTTTCGTAGATCTCACCTTCTGCATCTCGCTTGCCTAAAAAGAGAGGGCGTGGCTTGCGTAACCAATCGTTGCTTTTAGCTACGCAAGACCACCCTACCTGAACTATACCGTTGTCTCTAAACATAACCTTCTCTACTTTAAATAGAGACTCAGTCTGTTCGTCAACAGGTTCACCTACAAGTGATTCGACTTGTTCTTTACTAAATTCACGAGTCTTTACCATGTCCAACAATTGTTCACGGGTAAAATAATGTCTATGTACCAACATACCACACGCTTGTATATCACGAGTGTCATCTGGAAATGCTATGTCTTCGTAGTTAACTGACTCTATTGCAAAATGACCAGGTTTTGTGTCGTCGAATTGTACTTCTGCTACACAATAACCATGCAGTTGCATACAGTCTATTGTACGGAATAGTGGAACCTGCCATCCGTCATATCGTGATCGTTCTGTAAAATCTCGCTCAAGTGGTCCTGTGTTAAATGCTGGATCTGTTGAACTTGAAAAGACTGCTGTGCGTCTTGAGTTTACAATGTATGATACATACTTGGCTTGTTCACGACGAATGTTAGTGTCAATGATGTGTGTCGGTATATAAATTTCATCTGGTGATAAATAACCATCACGACGCTCCAAATCTAAATCAATGTTTAAACGTCTTTGTTGCCGTTGATCCTGTGCTGTAATATGCTGTTGATCGCATATACCTACTAACTTATGTATGTTAGTTGACGCTTCTGTGTAGTTCTTGTAGTTGTTGTATTTCATCTCTTAACCAAGGGTTGGACTTAACTGTAAAGTTTGCAAATGTTGCTCTATTCTTTCTTAAATTTATTTGTTTTGGTTCAAATTTTTCCTGAACTTTTTTCTTTAATTTCTTGGGTTTGATACCACGATAATCTGCAAACGCAAGTACAAATGCATCTGCTCTGTCAGGTGACACATGACCTTTTGATCGCGCTTGTTTTTTACTCTCAAGTTGTAGTTTGTTTTGCGGTGTTACTACAAAGTATCGTGACGCAAGTTGCTTCCTCAACTTGGTTTCCTGCGGAACCATTATCTCTCCATACTCAATTAACTTACCTACACTAAACCAAAGTTCTGCACCTCTATTTAAATATGCCAATGCATTGTATGGTCTGGCTTGGTTAAGAACATAAACTATATTCCACTGTGCTTTTAACTGATCTAAGATTGGTTTACCCAATCCACCAGCATCACCATAAATAACTGACTGTTCGTGATCTAACTTGTACTTTTTAAACAAATGTTCCAAGTGAGCGATCAATGCTACTGTATCTCTAAAGTTAAATGCTTCAACTGCTAAAGTTTTATTACCGTTGCGTACAACCAAAACCTGTTCATCACCACCAGCAGACAAATCAAGCCCAGCTACATTATACGGATCTTCCAAATGTTCCAACTCATGTTTGTCTAAGTCTACAAGTTTTTGATGGTTGATAACTACTTGCTCATCAATACCACCAAACTCTGCCATTATCATAGACTTATAAAGTGCTGATGTTTCTCCGTAAGATTCTTTAATCTCACCTATATATTCTGATGATAGATGAGGACAATCAAATGCTGTTACATGATACTGACTCCAGTTGCCTCCAGTGCATACATTATAGAAATGACCTGACGGTGGACCGGGACTCGATACATCAACACGTTTAGTAAAGCCTGTGCAACGTGCTAACGCTGTAAAGATTTCGTCTGGTACTGACTTAGCTTCCGATACAAATATTGCAAGATCACCGTTAGGCACAACAGGATGCCAACCTTCTGCTCTTCCCGGCTCATCCGTTACAAACAATTCTATTGTAGAGTTGTTAAGCAAGTTTGTGTAATGTCGGTAATTCATTTTCCAAACCTGTGTACCAAACATTTTGTTAATGGTAGTCATTAACTGTTTAATGTACTTGTCAGTTTGTCTATCCAACTGATTACCTGAAGCTGTAGTAACAATTGCAACCGCATCTGAACTAGACATACAAGTCCACAATGCACACGGTGCAATTACAAACTGATCTTTACCTGAACCATTAGCTGCCCTAACTGCTGCTTTAAAAGGCTTTGCTGCATTTGATGGCTTACCATAGTCTTGTAAAATCTGTCGTTGCCAATCATGTAATGCTATAGTCCCATCCAAAATGTTGTCATCAATAACAGTCAACATCTCGTAAGGATCTTTAAATTGTATGTTGCCTTCCATCAATCTAGCCAATCAACTAGAAGTCCTTTCTCAGCTAAATCTTCTGGAGTTTCCTCTGCACGTTTACGCGCTGTTCTTAGTTGTTTTGGTGTAAATAGATAAGGTTTGTCATTACCTTCACCATCTTCCAAGTATACGAATACATATTTGTTTACTGCTCCGAATTTACGGTTCTTGTTTTGTACAGCAAACATCCTACCATTTTTGACTGTCATACTTCTATTGCTTTATTCATTACCTCACGAGCTTTCTCTAGTCGTAAGTTGAAATCTGATATGTTAACATTGGTTGTGCCTTGTGGTGTTTTTAATCCTTGGCGTTGATCCAACACATAGAACGCTGCTTTTAATGCTGCGTTATCTGCTGTTCCTGTTTGCAATGCAACTCGCACAACATCCAATGCTGTATCTTCAAGTTCCTCAAACTTTTTTGTTAACGGAGTTTCTTTGGACTTTTGATTGCCATGCAGAATTAATTCTACGTTCTCTTTGTTATAACCAAGGTCTTCTACAATCTCATCAACTGTAAAACCTTCCTTCGCTAATCTGACTATTTGTTGACTACTCATCAGGATTTTGAAACTCTGGTGGAGAAACTATATAATAGTCAGTGCCTTGTGGACCCATTTCAACGTATATTCCACGTTCTAGTTCTGTATTGCCACCGGGGCCAGTTGTATCACCACCTTTTCCTTCGTAATCTTCTGGATCTCTCCAATCAAGAAAGCCACCTTTTTTGTTATCTATATATTCTGCATCATCTGGGCTTATATAAATATAACCTCTTACTCTGCCTTGCTTATCTTTAGTAGGTCTTATAGATCCGTCTTCTCCATCATACTCAACTCTAAGTCCACCAGAAGCTACTATAGCATCCATAAAATCACCTTGTTCTTTAGAAATTATGCCAAGCTCTTGCAATCTTGCTCTATCTTTTTTCAGCGAATCTTTTACGCCTTGCATTATTCTTTTACCGCTTTCTTCAGCTTGTTTTATATATTCTTTTGTTTCTTCTCGTGACTTTTCAGCAGCTTCACCAGTAGCTTTATTTTGTTCACTAGCTTCTTCTTGACGTTTTTTATTAAACTCATCTCGTGCAGCTTGATTAGCAAGTGATGCTTCATAAACTTTATTTGTTAAATCTTGCATATTTTGTTCATGATCAACTTGACCCATTATATTACTGACATCTTCTTGATTTTGTACTTGTTCTAAATAACCTTGAAATTCAGTAGTTGCTTCTTCTGCTGTTCCTGTTCCATTTAAGTATAACTGTAATGGTGATGGGATTTTAGTTTCTTTTGCGCCTTGTTGTAATTTACCTTCTAACTCACTAATTTTAAATCTTACTTCATTAGCTTCGCCCATTAAACCTTCATTTTCTAATCGTCTAAGTTGTTCGTCTAAATCTGCAATTTGTATTTGTGTACCTGAATCATCTTGCTGTTCTGTATGTATGTATGGCTTATTCCCATGTTCAATCCAGCCTCCAGCATTTAAATTATTATAATCATCTGCATTGCCTACCAAATTTTGACTCTCCCAATCTGATTGACGTTGTTCTACAATACCAAGTTTATTTAATTCGTTTAACTCGTCTTCACCTAAAGTTGTTTTTGTATCTGTTGGTTTTAATCTTGGACCTCTAGGTTTGTATGGAAATTCTGCTGGTTCTCCTGTTGTTTCAACAGTTTGGCCTACTGGAGTTGTTGTTAAAGTTTCTGATCCTACAACTTGTGGTGGTGGTTCTGGAAATGTTCCACGACCTTCTGCTGGTCCCATTGGAGTTGTTGTTCTTGGTGGTAATTTAGTCTGTGGTTCTGGGAATGTTTCTCTTCCTTTTGGTGGCATTCCTAATGGTTTAGTTGTTCTTTCTGGTTGTGGTCCTTCTACTGGCTTTGGTGGATTATATGTGATAGTCATTCCAGTAGTTCTTTTAGGTGCTCGATATTCAAATAATTGCTTTGACCACTCTCCTGTTTTTAAATTTGTTTTTGCTGAATCTATTATTGATGCTTTATCTTTTATTTGAGTCTTAGGAAAGAATGATCCTAGTGTTTTGTTGTATGCAAGTTGTGCGGCTTTACCACCAATCCACACTGTACCGTGTAATAGATCTTGAACAGGATTACCTGCAAACTCTGGTTGTTTTGCTAAAGATCCGTTAATTGCAGAAGCAAGATCTGAACCTATAGTTGATAATCCAGACGGTATTAACCCATAAGGACCGTATGCATTTACTAATGCTGCTGCATTTATTATAGCTAATACTTGTAATTGTCCGTATTTTTGTGGATCTAGTTGCTTGAGTGCTTGTACTTCTTCGCCTTTACCTTGTATAATTTTTGTGAAATTCGCTAAAGATGTACCAACATTTTTCATCAAAGCTTGTACATTTTTACCACTAAGTTCAGGGCCAAATGGTAATTTACCCGATGGATCTGCTGCAATTCCTCGTGTTTCCCACAATTGAATTGTTTCTGCACTTAAACCATCAAATGCTTGTTTAAATTTATCTGTGTATTTTAATATTGGACTTTTTGCATAAGCTTCTTTTGTTGGTCTTTGATCTGCTGCTCTTGGTCCAATTACTGAGTCTATTAACTTTTCAATCTCGACCATTCCATTTGTAAGTCCTTTTGTTAAAACTCTGTTGTTTTTGTCGTAGTATTCTTGTTTATATTCATAAAAAGCTTTTTGCTCGTTTCTAAAATCTTGTTCTGTCTTACCTTTGTTTCGAGTTAACCATTCGTTCATTCTCGGAAATAATGGTGTTTTAGTGTCAAAGTCGTATTCTTTTTTCCACGGTCCTACATCTTCTGGTTGTTTCCATAACCAAGTTGGTACTTCTTTTTTAGGATCTCCTGTTATTGGATCTTTTGTTGGTCTGTCTATTGGTCTGTCTGATGCTCCTCTACCAGCAGATAGTCCATAACTACCACCAAATTCTGGTGTATATAAAGCGTCTGTTGTGTAATCATAACCTCTGTAACCAGCTATCGGTTCATAGTCTTGTATTAGATCTCCATACTCCCAATCAACTGGTTTGTATTCATAAGCCATGTCATCATGGAATTTATTCTGATCCTCCCAAAATTGCTCGTCCTCTTCTACAAGACCCTCTGTGTCATCTACTATTGGATCATCTACAGATCCTCCTCCACCTCCTCCTCCGGTTGTGTCTAGGTTGAAGTTTCCCGGTTGAACAAGTTGACCCCAAAATTCACCACCACCAAGTTGCGCTCTAGCAGGTGGTAATCCACTGTCTAACGCACGACCAGCAGCAGTGCCTCCCGGTGTGTATTTTATTAATGGACCCTCCGCTAGAGGTTCTTGT
>Ga0098060_1000074_pt1 | contig 45736 bp, 78 predicted proteins | sample 21_taG_FD_77063 | JGI IMG/M metagenome (GOLD analysis project Ga0098060, IMG submission 77063) | Marine viral communities from the Subarctic Pacific Ocean - 21_ETSP_OMZ_AT15319 metaG | ecosystem: Environmental > Aquatic > Marine > Oceanic | place: Pacific Ocean | collected 2015-01-19 | reverse complement strand
TCCTCCAACTCAGATAATGCTTCAGTATTCTCGGCAGGGGTTAATCTTCCAAGAGGGTGTTTTCCGGCATCAAAACATTCCCTACAAGAATCTCCCATATCCGAATTATCATTGTCCGGTTCATAATCCACAACCATCCACTCTTTTCCTAATAACTTCATACGACAGGAATCACAAATCTTCTTACCGCATCCTCCTTCACAAGTTGTATGGTGAACTCCTGTTTCATCAGAACTTACATTACAATAAGAGCATTTATCAACTTTTAATATGTTTTTCCAACTCATTGTAACTTCTCCTCCATTTTATATCCTAAACCGATTTACAGCATCCGTTATTTTAACGATTTTTTGTAATCTCTCTCTTAATTCATCTTCTGATAATCCATCGTCAAGTGCTGTTCGTGCTTCGGTATGAATTAAATCAACTATACGCAATAACCTTGTTTTATCTCTTGAACTGTCGAAATCCCTAGATTTGTACTCCCATGCGTTTATGTAATCCTCTTCAATGAACTTATTCAGTTTAATTGTATCTTCCCAACTCATTGTAATTCCTCCTGTATTCTTTTCTTAACCAAATAAGTCCTTTATCCTTCTATCATAGATTTGTTCAACAACATCAAATACTTCTTTTTCGGAAAATTCAATTTTGCCATCTATGACTCTTGCTTTTACTCTCATAATAGATTCATCTATGGCCGATTCATCAATACCTCTTCTCTTCATTTTGAGTCTTAATTCTGTTTCACCTTCTTCGGCATCTTTTTCATAATATGTCTTCTGCCAGTTTTCTTCTTTTACTATATCTTTCCAACTCATTGTAATTTCTCCTCCATTTTATTTCTAACATCTAACCAAACATCAGGATGATTTTGTGCCAATACTTCTTGCACTATTTGCATTTGTGCAACTATAATTGTATCTTGTCTCTTATGTACGAGTTTACCTTTGAACTCCATAACATACTTTAGACTCTCTCTAATCTCTCTAGCAAGTTTGGTTAAACTATCAATAGATTTTGGGTCTGTACTACCTTCATCAAACAATGATTCTATCATAGTATCTAATCTACTAATGTTTCTCTCAAGAGTTTCTATTTCATCTATTTCCTTCACAGCAATTATATTTGCTGCGGATTGTTGAACTAAAGGTTGCAAATGATTTTTTACATGGCGTACTATTTGTTCTTCTGAACAGCCTACAATATTTGCTGCTGTGGTTGGTGTCATATTACCTGCATGTAATTGTTCTTCCAATTCTTTTCTAATAGGACTAACACACAACCCACACTTAGGATTAGATGAGTTAACGTATTCCCCCATATGATTTCTTTGGTGTCTAGAAGTTGTACCACTAGGCCAATCATATTCTCTATCTATAATATCTGTACTAATATGTAATTCTTCGATTCTATGCTCAATGTCATATCTATCTTCATGATTACATAAAACACAACGCTTTCTAGTTACCAAAAAATCACCTATTTATTTTCTCTTAATTCTTTGAAATCTTCTGCGTCAATGTCTCCATCGCCATCAACGTCTAGTTCCTTTTGTTTTCCTTTCAGTTTTAATATCTCTTGCCACTTAGTCATAGTTAAACCTCCTATTCAAATATTCTTTTCTTGCGGTACATCCACAATCTACACCCGTCTTATCTGAAACATAATCAACGGCTTTTTTGATTCCTGTTTTTGTTGTGATTCTTTCAACGGTATCACCTAACCCTTTATCTTGCCGTTTGAGATACCTTTTCCAACTCATTTTTCATCACCGTAAATATCAAAGTAATACATACTTCTTGAGTTCAATTCTTCTATTAGAGATTTAATAATAACCTCTACTTGAGTTCTATTTTTTGAAGCCTCTAATCTAGCAATTTTATCCTCTAAGAGCCTTTTATATCCTGAAACTTCTGTTTCTAAATCATCATCTTTTACAATATCCATCCAACTCATGCTATCACCTTCATTATAGTTCTCCAATCTTTAACTTCTCTATCACTACTTGTCAATTTTTCACCTTCTTTAGGTTCTTCTTTAACAGGAGGCTTCCAACCTGCCAATTTAGCCATATGATTGACTTGTCTTCTAGAAATATAAATATAGAAATCTTCAACAAAACCCGGAGTACCTTTAGCATTCAACAAAGTTTTAACTTTCTCACTTTCAGTATTATTTGCTACATTGATAGGAGTACCCATTAATCTTGTTCTAGCCCTAGTAGTAGCAAAGTTTCCTGCCTTTGTGGTGAACTCATCATCCCTAACCATAATTTTCATCATTTGTCTAATTTCTGAAATACCTTCGTATGCAAATTTTGCTGCACCTGCTTGTTCTATTTTTACAGGCGCATCTTCTTCAATATGGTGTACTACATCTATTATTGCTTTAGCACCTGCTGTAACAACAGCAACTAACCCCGGTTTATTAAATGGTGAAAGACTTCCATCACCATAAATTGCTTGCCACATTGGTGGTGTAGCCTCACCTTTACTTGTATCCCACCAAGAATCATCTGCTGCTCTAACACTTTCAACTTTGTTTTTATAGTCAGTTCTATATTCAATATAATCATCAGTTCTATAATGACCATATATTGTTTTCTTTACTGGTTTTTTAGTTCTAGGTCTAATGCCTACAATACCCTCGAATGCAATATTTCTAGGGTTCAAATCACTATCCGTTGCCCCATGTTCGTTTAACTTACTTATTATCGCTTTAAACTCTTTAGATTCCTGTGGGCTGAAAGTAGGTTGTTTCGCCATCCTTTCTAAAAGTTCTATCTCTTTAGCCAAACCCGGTGTTTCTTTTGGACCTGAATTACCCATTATTCTACCGTCAATACCGTGATTCATTAGAATATCATAAAGACTTCCCTTGAATCTAGTTACACCCATACTTGCTGCTGAAACACCTTTAGCAGTAGTTTTCCAATCATTAAATAATTTAGAAAACTCTTCGCCTGAATACTCTACTCTAGATTTACCAGTACCCATTGAAATAACAGGTTCAACTTTCTTTAGTGGTTTTTTTCTTTTTGCCACGTTTTAACCTCCGATTAACTGTTTTATTATTAAATAAGTCGCTTGTTGCAGTAGAAGTGGTAGAAACCGTACCTGTCATTTTTAATTGTTCAAACCAATCTGATAACTTTTCCAAGTTACCACCTCATTATACTAAGTAACCATCTCCATAAGGATTTACTACCATCTGTGGGTTTAACTATTATAGAATCATTATCGTCATCAAATAAAGAATCCATAATTTTATCATGATTGTGGCATTCTATCATCGAATCCAAATTAATCCCTCTTCATAGTATCTTTCCAATCTAATGATTTGTATTCTCGCATCTTATCTTGCCAAGTCTCTACATCTTCTATAACAAATTTATCTGATACGTCTTTAGGGGGTTCAGGGTCTTTAGCAGTTAAATCTTCTAACCCTCCCATATCTTTTATTTGTTCAACAATTAACATATCGTATGCTCTAATGAAAGTATGACCTACATAATTCTTAAACTCAGATGATTCTGCTATTTGTTGTAAAGCATGGGTAACAAGTGTCTTTAATTTAAGTTGTTCAACATTAGATAATTCTCCTTCCATAACCTTCTGTAATATCTTTTCTCTTATTTTACCATCCATTGCTTCGGTTGCTGCATCAAATAGACCTATTTCTTCTAATTGTTTTATTGTCTCTGTACTTAAATCCTTAGTTGAAGTATCTAATGCCATAGGTTCGGTATCATCATCTAATTCTTCCATTTGGTCTTTAGCGGCTTGTAAAGTAAGAGTTAATGGTTCTCCTAATAATGGTGAAACGAATGAAACTAAAGTGTCTTCTGTTAACTCACCGACAGTAAACTTATTGAAATCTTCTAATGCTAAACCTGACAAATCCATAGCAGTTTCTTCTACAAACCCACCTAATCTGTTGAATATAGGTAAGAAGCCAGTAGAAGATAATACAGTACGATAATCAACCATTACACCACAACCCGCTATCACTAGCAAACGGTCAACATTGGCTAAAGGATATAATGCTGTCTATTCTTCTTCCAAAATATGAGGCATTCCTAACCATTCTAAGAAAGCAACTTTCATAGGTTTCTCTGTATTCCAATTCTTTTTACCATCTATGTAATAGGGGTTTGAAAAACCTAATAATTGTGCTTCCCAATAATCCCAATCCATATTAATTCCATTTAAATTCTATATTTTTGTAGTGGGCTACAATTTCTTTTAGTGCATCATCAAGTCTAAATATGGTTACTGGTATATTCCCATGCTCCCCTATAACCAATTCTATACTATTACGCATATGAAACTCATAGGGATATTTATCTGAATGTATGTGAATAGCCCTTCTTTTACTTACACCACCCCACTCATTAAAACCTAAATTTCCTGCACCATGATATTCTCTATGGTCATAGAATATTTTCCAATCACCAACAATGTATGGGTCTATATTTCTATTCTTATTAACAATAAGGGGTACTTGAGCAATTAAATCTAAAGCACGACAATAAACTTCTTCAGGAATTTTTTCTGCTTGCTTATTATTTATGTATCTTGATTCCTCTACTACTATTTCAAAATGACTTTTATCCCTAACATCTTTAATCTTTGCATTAGGTACATTCATAGGATATAGATAAAATTGAGATACAAAATGGTCAGGGCCATGTATTTCAGAATGACCTTCAGGAGATGGGTCTTTAGTAACACCATAATATTCAATTTCTTCGCTAGTCCCTTTATCCCGAATTTTATCGAATATACTATTATCATCATATAATGGAGTATTCTTTACTTTATTTTGTAGTGCGAACATTCTATCTTTACAGTCATCTTTATCTTCATCAGGTTTGTTTACGTCAAAAGGTTTCACCTTGAACTTAGGTAAGTTAACGGTACGCATTTCATTTTTTAAAATATCAAACCACATCATTCTCACTCCGTAAATTTAACTTTTATATTATCCAAATAACGCTTTATTAAAACTAATGATTGTCTAAGTGCAGCCTCTTCATTCTTACTAATTTGTTTCAAATACTTCGGTGCGTGAGAAATTAAATAACAGTCTAAATCAAAACACATCATATACTCTTTATCACCCACTATACATGATAACTCCCTACCCCTGTCAATAATGTCTCCTTCCTCATCCAAGTTAATTTGGTCGCCTTCACCCTCTTCTTTTTTCCAATACTTAATGGAGATAGGTTCTCCCATGAAATTAGGTTCGGTTATCTCCACATCACGTTCAATAGTATCCAGTACTTTACAATATATTTCTTCACTTAAACTAGACTCAGCAAACGTTTCAACCCCAATTCTGGGTTTTGAACCGTATTGTTGTCTATCAACCCTAATCATTACTTTTAAGTATTCATTCTCAGGAATATTTCTAGACCTATTAGAACCACGGGGTGAAAATGTTATTGAATATCTCTGAATATGTTCACGGGCTGGTCTTTTCATAACCTTCACATCATAATCTACTGCTATATTTTTTAATTTATTCTGTAATGCATCCATTTCTGAGTCACTAATAAGTTCTCTAGCATACAACCTATTTTCTATCTCTATGACTTTTCGTTTACAATCATCATCTTCATCAGGTTTATTCACATTAAAAGGTTTAACTTTAAATTTGGGTAAATTAATACTCCTCATTTCATTTTTAAGAATATTAAACCAACTCATATAGGCCACTCCATTGTTTTTATGAAATCTAAAAGTTCTTCATTAACACTATCATCATCCCAATCTATATTTAATTGGGCTACAAAGCGTATATCACTCGTAAGGATTCCTATATACTGTGTGTTTTTTCTATATGTTACTACTGACTTCTCCGATTTGTATGGTGCATTCACATAACTAAATATTGTATATGCTAGTCCGTCTATTACTACATCATCACTAGTGAAATATTTTCTGTTCTGAACAAAATCCAATAACTTACAAAATGCTTCTTCGGGTATCTTATCTACACCATATTTTTCTACGTTTTTACTGATGCCGATACGTTTTACATTATCCTCATCTTGCCTATTGATATACACAGTTGTATGATTTTCAATTTTTATATCATCATAACCCTCTACTATATCTTCCATCATAGGGAGTTGAAAATTCTCAGTAAAATCAAAAATTTTCATAATTTTATCTTTACACTCTCTATCTTCTTCGTTCGGCTTTGCAGTATTGAACGGTTTAACTTTGAACTTAGGCAAATTAACCAATTTGTTCTGTTTTATAACATTCCACCAATTACTCACGGCTAAATCTCCCTACAAAATCAATTACCCAAATCGCCCAGTTAGGCAATATGTGAATGAAGGCGGCAGGTATCATACTTTAGCCTCTTCTATCCGGTTTAAAATGTTAACCCCGTAATTTGTCGAAAAATGGGCGGTCATTTTTTTGCCACTTGCGATTTTTTTTATTTTTAAATTAATGCATTCCCGATATAAGATTGTACAGTTAATGTATTTTATAGTTCATACAAATACCACAATTAGAATTTTGTTGCTACAAATACCACAATTAGATTGTACTGGTATCTTTATGCAAGAGCGTTTTTTTATTCTATTATATTTATATTCCCTTCTATTTAATTAAATATAGAGCCTTTGTACTAAATTAAATAAGATTAATCACAGTAAAAAAATCTTTTTGATTGTTTAATAAAAAAAAATTTGAACCCTGCTACGCACCCATACCCCAATTACTACCCATATGGTACGGTATAAAAAACGTACAACCATATGGTATGCGCTTTGCCGCAGACCTTATTAAAATAAAGAAAAATCGGGTTAAGAGGTTAAACACATTTAATGATAAGATAAACTACCTACCGCCATGGACTCGGTGTTTTATCTTAACTAGTAAATGTTTTTGTTTAACATTAACCGTCTTTTCTTAGGCTGGTACTTCTACCTAGTACTGTACCGTTTTTAACTTACAGACCTTTGAATTTATAATAAGGCTTTACTGCTTTTATATTCTATTGTTTCTAAACTACTTCAAATGCTTTTAGGGTTAACCTTTCACCTAGAAACTCACAAACGTGGTTCAGTTTTAAGGAGTATCACCTCTTTGATACCCACACCTTATTCTTATTCTCTCTACTCTACCTAACTTCAGTGGCTTGAATAGGGTTGCGTACCTATTAACAAACATTAGGCTTGAATCCACAAACAATCTAACCCAACCGAAGCCGATTAAATCCCTTATGTTTAATCAAGAGAACTTGAATCTTATATTCCACCTGCTGACTGATTACGATAAATTGTAATAGCCTTTCTAAACGTAGCGGGTTTAAAATTCTTATTTGTTGTTGTTAGTTTTTCAATTATAATATCTACCTTATCGGGTGGTATATCTATTTCAACAATCATACATACTAACCATTCAAAATGTTTCTTTGTAAATAATGGATACATATTATTCCTCCGTATAAAAATCAAACCACATACCACGCTTACTTAAATCGGAGCAAGTCGAACCACTTGTTTCAGGGTCTTGACAATGTGCTTGTGCTTCTTCAAGAGTTAGTCCTGTTTTAATTACTCTATTATTTCCTTTAAAATAACCTCTTATTACTTTATACATTTTTACCCACCAACATTTGCCACATTCTTAATTCAACTAAATATTCTATTCTTTCTTCATCCATCATATCACATCCAAAGGTAGATTAACACCACAATTCTCATTTATACATATATACCAAACTGTTGACATTGGTTTTCTAGTGAACATATTAAAATCACTTCTTTTGTATGTACAATCATTTTCAATTGTTGAGCCACATTCACCACATTTCATACTATATTCTAACATACTTATTCTTCACCCGCTTCTAATTCTGAATAATATTCCTCTATAATTTCGTTGCATTCTTTACACTTACTTTTATTACTTGATATTATTTTACCACAATCACATTCATTCATTATTCTCACCATGTTTCAATCTTGCTTCTCTAGTTAATGCTACAATATCAGGACTACATTCTGTCTTTGATTCTGTAATATGCTCAAAATAACATTCTAATTCAGGCTCATGCAAAAAGTTAATTTCTTCATCTGCAACATCTCTAAAGCATTGTTGAACACTATTCTCAAATATATGTTGAATTAAACCAACATCAGAAATAATGTTATCAACCATTCTTTCTTTAATGGTAGCAGCCTTCTTTACTCTTGCAGATTCCCAACTAATATTAAATGATAAAACTAAACCATCACCTGAATTTGTAAGACTAGAAGTTAAAATAACCTTTTCATCATCAGGAATAGAATATTGTAAATTGTATCCTCTAACATAATCTTCATTATGTACTCCTGTAAATTTCATTAGTTCATCAGTACTCATGTTTGTAAGATTAATATGAGTACCTTTTGGTTCATGCCAAACTGATTGAATAGTTTCTTCGTTTGTAACATTAAACTCAACATTTTGCCAACCATTATTTCTCATATCTTTTACTATACTAGCAGATAACCATTGATACGGTGAAGTGAACATTGGCTTACCATCAACTAAACACTCTGAAATTACCGCAGTAGTTACTTTATCATATTTACCAACCGGACTTGTACCAAATTTATTAGATACATTAATTCCCCAATCATCTAATGAGTGTAATAACTCATAATAATGATAATCTTTCAGTTTCGTGTTTGCATATTTCATGTTCATTGTTCTTTTGTATGTTATACTCATTTATTTCAACTCCATTGTTTGAAAGGCTTTCAACCCTGCTGATAATTCAGAAAAACATTCTGTAAAATCATCACCTTGTACAGTCAATTCTTTAATGACTAATATTTGGGCTGAACCTGACTTCATATGCCCTACTGATAACTTGTATCTGTAAGGTTTAGTATCTTGTATTGTATTGTTTGTTGTTTGCGTCATAATTTATCACTTTATACATAGGGCATAGGGTATTTAACTGGTAGCAGTCAAAGCACTACCATATGGTTGTAATATTGCTTTGCGGTATGTAGACCTTAAAAGGGCATTTCTGCCCGATTAAGGTGTTAAGTAGGGTTGATGCTACCTAACTTATTCTTCCTCCTGAGAAGAACCACCAACCAAAGAAACGGGTGATTCTCCGTTCCAAAGGTAAGGTGCGTTATCTGTATTTTTGGTGAAATCTGAATATGCTTTATTCATCATTTGTCTACGGCTTGCAGTATTTGCATCAGCAAACTCAATTGCATCTGCATAATTTCCGCCGCCGGATTTACCGTGTCTCATCTCTAATGTGCGTATTGATTCGTTTTCATTGAAAAGTGTAACCATTGCTGCATGATAAGCGGATAAAACCGTATCTCTAGCAATAAGTACTGCATCAGGCATAGTTGAACCTCTTCCTGACCTAAATGGCTTATCTGCAATATCTGCGAAACATGTTCTGATAGCACCGTAAAGTGCATCTCTAGATTCAGGTTTCTTATCAGCAGCAGCGATTAATTGCGGTACTGCAATTAACTCGATATTCTGTTGCCAATCAGGATGGCTTTCAAACCATGCCTCAATTAGTGTTTTCTTACTTTCCCATTGTTCATTTGTCATATCTGTCATAATAATTCCTCTTTTTATCTCCTTTGTTAAGTATCTATTCAACCCCACTTAACATAATATACAGTGGATATAGGGTACATAAGGTGTTCTCAAAGTACCACACCATATGGTTGTAATACATAATATTTCATTATACATTTAAATAAATACTACCATATGGTTCTACTTTGATAGAACCCTTTAATAAGCCCTACATTGGCTATTATTATGCTCACAAAGGCAATCAGTTAATGATAATAAAGGTGTTAAAAATGGAAACATGGGAAGATACAAAAAAGAAAGTAGAAACAATGATAGCGGCAGATGATAGAGGTTCACTCGATGAAGGTCTAAAAATCGTAGCGGTTCACTTAATGGCAACAGGGGATAATAAACCTGAGATGCAAGAACAAATGACTAAGAGTTTGAAAGAATCTCTAAGAGGGTGTCATGGATATCCTTGGAGAAGAGGTGGCGGAGGTATTCTATCTGCTGCTGCTCTAAGTACAGTTGATGCAATAGTATCGGATGTTGAAACAGCATTCGCTAACGCATTCGATTCTTGTATTGGTGTTCAAGCACTACTATTGCCTCACGGTAAAAGTAAGAATACTCATTTTGAAAATGGTGCAGATTACGCAAGTACACTCACAAAGACAATTCGTAAAAACGCAACTACGCTTTACAAAGCAGGTTGGGATGGTTCTCTAGAAGGTCTAGGGATTTCTTCACAGGAGGAAGAATAAAACGGATTGACTCTTTGTGAGTACTAATTGGGGGAATAGGGCTTTAATGCCTTATTCCTCCTTTTTTTATTTTAAGGTCTTAAACTAACAAAGTCTTTAATACCATATGGTTGTGTATTGTTTTAAAATAGAGGCTCGGCAAACCTTGACGGCATCCTTTATATACCCTCATAGCCGTCTTGATTTGTAGCAACTGACCAAACATCATTCGTGTACAAGAATAACCTAATTAATACTTAAAGCAGTATTATTCAAAGGATAAATATTTTACCACCAATATGACATCAGTTATTATTACTAATGATTAAAGAATCATTATTAATACAATATGTATTATTTGATAAAAATATCAGTATCTAGTATCCTATATAATATAAGATAACTAAATTATATCTTAGTCATTTTGATTAACATTCCTCCTTTCTACTTGAGTGGAAACGAGAGGTAGAACAAAATGAATAAGATATAGAATATATGTATATCATTATAATATACATTATCATTTATTACATTTACATACATACATACATACTTTTTTTCTCTCTCTCTTTATTTATTTCTCTCTCTACGAAAAACAGTGGAAACGAGAGAAACGAATAAACGAGGGCAAAGTGATAAACATACAATACAATATGTATATCATTATGTCGTTTCCACAAAATGTAAACGAGTGGAAACAAGAATAGCATTAAAAAAATAACGTGATTAACATGGATAAAGAAACAAAAGAAACAAATGAAGAAGAAACAGAAACTAGACGCATAACAATGTTTGGTGGAAAGAAGGATGTTAGATATACACCTCCACAAACAATGCAACAATCTTACACAAGAAAACCTCTCGAAGGTGTAGCACTATTAATAGAAGAAAAGTGTAATGATATCAAAGGAATGCTTATTGAAAAGAATGAGCAATATGGAGATTCAGCATTGAATCCAATTAGAATATTTTCAACATCTAATACAGATGAACAACTGCGAGTTAGGATAGATGATAAGTTAAGTCGTTTATCCCGTGGTAATGATTCATTAGAATCGGATGATGATATAATTAATGACCTCATAGGTTACTTAGTTTTATTATCAATACATAAAGACACTCACCCTTTAAGTGGAGAAGTTGTAGAATAGTCTTAGCGGGCTGATTTACAATGCTTTAGGGTGTTATAAATAAGGGTTTTACCAAATTAAAAAAGTAAAAAGATATAGTGGATGAGTGATGTCAAGCATAAAAGTCGCTTGATGCTAATTCTAGATTAGCAAAGTAATTCAATATAGAGTAGTAAGTTGTATCAAGTATTATGCTTGATATGATTGGTCAGGTTTGTGTGAAAGCACTTGCTCTACTTGAAAGTTGTCGTATTACCAAAACTTGTAAAACTAATGTATCTGTTATCTCAAACAGATAGTCAGTAAGAATCGTTTCCGCTAGAGATGATGGTCTGCTGATGACTTACCCACGTGGTGATGGCATAGGACTATTACTTTCCCTTTAACACTCATAGTCAATGAAGACTTTAAAATAAAATACTCTAAATTCGGTTTAGGGTAGAGGTTTATGCAGTAATTAGTTCAAGGCATTTTGTTCGTTCATAATGTTTCTCTGTGGTGACATGCTACGCATCTTGTGAACTCCCTCTACCCTCCGAATATTCACACTCACGACTACTTATGTAGTTCACAATTAAGGTTTTATCTTAATAATAAAATCTTCTAGTTTCTCTTGCTTAGGGGTATATCATTCTTTTATGTGGTGTTTTGGAATGGTAAATGCGTCATGCGACCTCAGTTTATTAGAACTAGAAGATTTTTCCTTAGTTGAGAGTCGGGTTTGTCAGTTAATACATCGAGGGTAACTGAGCAAGAGCCAAGAGATGTTCCCGACTAATCACATTCCAATATGGAGATAATTAAAATGAATATATTTATACTAAGTAACACACCAAAAGAATGCGCTAAACAAATGTTAGATAAACACGTTGTTAAAATGCCAACGGAAAGTTTGCAAATGATTTCAACGATTTTACATCATCATGGTATAGATTCACCATACAAACCTGTAATGTTGAATCATCCTTGTACTATTTGGGCTAGAAAAAGCAAGCAAAACTTTTCATTCTTATGGAATCATTGCTATGAATTGTGCAAAGAATATACAATACGCTATGGAAAGACTCACAAAGTAGAAGAAACTTTGAAAGAATACGACTATCAGATTACAAAAACCTATGATTTGTTACCTGATATCGGTCAAACTCCATTTGCTCAAGCAATGCCTGACAAATACAAGAATGAAGATGCAGTGAAAGCATATCGTGAATACTATCTAAACGAGAAATATACTTTCGCTACATGGAAAACACAAGAGCCTGATTGGTGGCCTAATAACCATTACAACAATATGATAGACTTAAGAAAGAAACAGTTCCAAGATAAAATAAGGAGAAATAAATATGCCATATAACAATTGCCAAAAAATATTAGATGACGGACACCGATGTAACAAACAATTTAGAGTACCTTCACATAAGTGGCAGATGAAGTTCTGTCCTGAATGTGAAACTAATCCTAGACATAAAGGAAATAGGATGAAGGCTCTAGCAACTGATTTAGAGATTAAAGACTATCTTGTAGCACTGATGCAAGAATATCCTAGTGTAAAGGATATAGTTCCTAGCCAAACTCAAATAGATGAAATACAGAAAGTATTGAAACATTTTAGTGATGAGATGGATAAGATGAGGATTAAGCGTGGAGAAATTGATAGAGTACTTAGTGCTAATAAAACTCATATATCTAAGAAATTACTTGAATATAGTAATATGGTCAATGAGGAACTGAATACTTATACAAAGGAATTGGCAGAACTAACAGAACCCGAAGGCCAAAAATTACAAAGACAAATGCTTACTCTAAACAATAGACTCGGAAAGATTGAAAAAAGACTCAAGGCAATAGAAGATGATTGGAGTGATGTTGATTGTTGAAGTGCAGTGAATGCCATGACACTGGTATGGTTGTAAAACAAAATAGTATGGGTAGCAAGGATATAGAAATGTGCTTATGTAAAGCATATGCCTCGGAGTGGTTGATTAGATATGGAATTAAATGATATTAAGAATTTTGAAATGATGAAGCATCACTTTAATCAGATGATAGAATTTTATGAAAAGATGCCACCATTGGCGAGTAATATCCATAGAACTATAATTGATGACTCATTAACATCCATAGCAGCAGTTATGGAAGGAGTAACAAAACAACTACTAGAAATTATTGATGATGAAACAATAATATTAGATGTCAAAGATTTGATGGAGGATGATTTATAGTGGAGTTCTTTATAATCATGTTAGTAATAATTATTAGTTTAAGATTATTGGGGATTAAAATATGAGTATCATGGTTAGAATATGCTCAGGCTGTGGCCTAAATAGAAGGGTTCGATACACACACAACGGTAGATTTTGTAGTGAGTGTTATGATAAAATGAAAGGAGAAGAATAATATGAAATTAATATGTAAAGGATGTCTGTATATCATGGAACATCGTAAAAGTAAAATTAGCAACAGGTGGCTTTGTATTAGATGTAGCAAGCCGTATATATCTGAAGAATATACATCTATGTTTATAGGAGAAAAGTAAAATGAAAATGAAAATAAAAACAACAACAGGAGAAACAACGATAGAAACGAAAGAAATTTGTGCAGTTACGTGCTGCCAAACATGGTCAACAGACCTAGAGATGATGGTAGAAGAGTATCATATACATCTTAAGTCAGGGACAATTTTTGTTACATCAGATAAGAAAATGAAACAATCAGGAGGATGGGCTTAAATGAATGATTTTTATGCGAAAGACTCAATGGGTTCATACAAATTAGGTCTACATTATATTGAGTATGATGGTTGGCTGAATCTAATAGATATTAGAGATTATCCGAATAATTCGTTTGGTGGAAAGGCTCATACTCATTCAGCAGTGGTAGAAGAAAGTATAATGAAAGCGATTAAAATTAACCGTTCTAGGGCTACATTCAAATGTGGCTGCTGCAATAAAAAGGCAACTGTTTCTAAACCTAGGTTCAATGGTGTACCGCAGTTTCATCAAGCAAATCCCGGATATCCATTATATGATAGTCCAATATGTGATGATTGTCATTATGAAAATATGTTAGGTAAAGCGTTTGGGGTGGATGAATGAAATTAGAAAACATGACAAAAGAACAATTGCTTGAAGAAGTAAAGATGTGGAAGAAAGAATGTGAAGCACTGTGGAGTATTACAGATTGTTGGACTATGTGTAGGGATGATTATACCATGCATGACCAATACGAAAAACTCGATGAGAAATATGTATACGATGAAATTAATAGTGCTATCATCCTTAAAGAGTTGTATAATTATACAGAAGAAGATGGCTACCAATTAAAAGAAACAGGTGATAATGAATGAATACATTTCAAATGGAAATAGAAACTAAATTAATTAATGATGTTGATTTACCACCATTAATTGTTAAGATGGATGATAGAGATTATCCTAAAATATTAATTAATACAGCACACAAGACTTGGCTGATGTTATATCGTAAAGAAATAGCAGGATGTGCAGAACATTTATTTAAACAATTAGATAGAGTTCTTACAGCACATCTACAAGAAATGCGCTCATTTGAGAAAATGGAAGATGAGGATAATGACTGATGATAGTTTTCTTCTAGAGTTAAAAGACGGTGCAACAGTAAAAGGTAAGTTGAATATTCAACTATTGAGGCAAACATTTTACCTAGCCATAAAAGCAGGTTTGAGTGAACCTTTGTGTATGACTTGTCATGACCCTATTAGTATAAATCAGATTTTAAATGTTGGTCAGAAGTATAATTTGTTTTGTTCACCTAAGTGTAAAAAAGAAATGTATGATAGTCGTAACCCAAAGTTTCCTCCAACAAACAAACATTGTGAAAATTGCGGCGTACCCTTTACAGTGTATAGTGCAAAAATATTAAGTCTGAGAAAATATTGTAGAGAACAATGTCAGGTTGAAGCAAGGAACAAAAGGAAATTGATTAGTAAAATAGAAGCAAATGATAATTTTAATGCTCTTAAAAATAGACTAGAAAGAAACATCAAATCATTTAAACAAGGTAAAGGTGTAGAGTGTTTAGAGTGTGGAAAATTGTTTATTGGTAAGTCGAACAAAAAGTTCTGTTCAGACCAACCATGTGGTCAAACTTATAGAAGAAGACAAAAGAAAAACGGAATGAGATAAATGATAGAAGAAGAATATAAATATAAAAGAGAATTAGGTGAAGGTAAGTGGGATAAGATTCTGAAAAGAAAATTAACTGAGTTATCTGTTGCTGATAATTATGATGAAGCGAAACATGAATGGATAGCAACTGGTGAATGTTGGTGGAGTGGATTAAGTGAAATGCCTGAATGGGTAACAACTCATCCACGTAAGTGTTTATGCTCACATAATATTGTGTACCATTTTGAAATATTAAATACTGAAAATGGTGTAAGAGAATGTGTAGGTTCAGACCACATCAATTCATACTTAATATTGAGAGCAATTGCAGAAGATACAGGTGTTGATATTGATTCTATATCAGAAGATATGATTGAGAAGTGGATTAATGTCAGAGTTGAATCTATGAAGAAAACTGCTTGGTGGCATACTAATGGTGATGCATTCAAAACAATGTTTGACCATGTTAAGGATTTAGATATGAGAGTGAATGTTCGTAAAGTAGGTAAATACTATAATCATGAATATAAACAGTATTTTGATAATACTAAAATTCGTAAATCTAGTAAAGGTACTTATGGCGCACCTACATACAAGATGGCTAGTATCGTTTGGAGATGGAATAGTCCTGAAAACCCAAAGAGACAAATCTTAACAAGAGGTTATCCAACTGAGAAGTTAATGAATGATTTAACATTGTTTTATGCTATGTTTGAAATGCATCAGACGTTGACAGACAATGAAGATAAGAAACTTGCAGAAAGACTTCTTGAAGTTCAAAAAGAGAAAGACGACTTAATAACAAGAAGACAAAGATATCTAGAAATAGAGAAGAATAAAATGATTGCTTCTAATATGGAAGAGAATCAAAATGATTCAGAATTTGAGGACAAATGTAACTATTATGGTATCAGAATGTTTTCAGAATTAGATGGTATTAATGATTGGGAACGTAAGTTCTTAAGTAGTATTAAGGATTGGATTATGTCGGGTAAAGAACCTACTGAGGCACAACGCCAATCACTAGTAAAAATTCTAAACAGAGACAATGGAGATGTTCAAATGGCAACAGAAAAACAATGTAGTTATTTGAGGAACTTAGGCTATGAAGGAGACTTCGCAAGCCTAAGCAAACATGATGCATCAGCAGCCATTGCGACTCTATTAGAAGAAAGGAGGAAAGGATATGAGTAAGATAGGAGCATTAGCGAGATTTGCAGTAGGCGTAGTAGTGGTATCAACATTATGGCCTATTGGATTATTCGGAGATGAGTAAAATGAGTAAAAAGAAAGAAAGTAAAAAAGAAGCAGAACCAGTGAACGCAGAACCAACTGTTGATGAATATATTGCTGAACTAAATAAGGCACAAAATATAATCAATCAACTAGTTGCGGATTTGAACAACCATAAGGCATTATGTGTTCAATATGAAAATACAATAAACGCTTTAACAGGCCGTTTATTAGAGGGAAGGTCAAAATAATTATAGACCTATAAAAATGTAGAGAAAATACAAGGAAAGTGAAAATATGAAATTAACAATAGCAAATGAAACCGGACATACGGTAATGGAAAATATGACAATAGATGATATGCTTGACCAAATACAAGACCATCCAACACATTGGATATATCTTGATGGGATTCAAGTACCTAAAGAAACAATTACAGCAACAGACTGGGATTCAGTAGCAGATGTACTACTAATGCCGGGGATGCAGGGTGGAGGCAACCAATAAATACCATTTAGGTATTTATGTCTCTACAATTGAGGTGGCAGCATTCCCTCACAACTTGCTGCCCCTCATACCTTCTTAGGAGAGGAATCCTATGTTATGCGATTATGCGAATATATTACCGACTGGAATATTACCAGTCTTTTTGAAATCACAAGGTTGGCTTTACCGTGATAGTAAAAAATATGAAGATTATACTTTAATGAAGCCCGACTTTTATCCTGTTGGATATGTTCTAGCAGTGAGTATGAAAGCCGTTATTATTTGTGATGGGGAAACCCTGATTGAATATAAAAATAAACAATACAAAGACGTAGATGATTTAATTTCAGAATATGGAATTGATGTAATTTCTACCTTCCCATCTTGGAACTTTTTGGTCGAGAGAGAATGGGTCGTAAAGAAGAATGGTGAATATGTTCATTCATTCTCTTCATTTGACCAAATAGTAGAAAGAAAAAAATTAAGGTGTTAAAGATGAAAGAAATGGAATTACAAAATAAAGTGCTATCAGAGTTCAATGTATTTACGAAGTATGCTAAATATAAGACAGAAGAAAATAGAAGAGAATCTTGGGATGAGATTTGTGAAAGAAATAAACAAATGCATCTTAAAAAATATGTTAATCTAGGTAATCCTCAACTGATTGAAGAGATAGAAAATATATATGAGAACTATGTTAAAACTAGAAAGGTAGTTCCATCAATGAGGTCTTTTCAATTTGCAGGTAAACCAATAGAACTATCACCAAACAGATTATACAATTGTGCATATATGCCAATAGATTCTTTAGAGTGTTTCTCTGAATCTATGTTTTTGTTATTAGGTGGAACAGGAGTAGGTTATTCTGTACAACGACACCATGTAGAACAACTACCAACGATTAGAAAACCCAATCCTGATAAGTTTAGAAGAATATTAATTAATGATTCTATTGAAGGTTGGGCTGATGCAATTAAAGTTCTTTTTGAATCATACTTTGGTATGAGAACATCTTCACCTAATTTTGATTATGATGATATTAGACCTAAAGGTGCGCCACTAAAAACTAGTGGTGGGAAAGCACCCGGTCCTGCACCACTAAAAATAGCATTGGTTAAAATTGAAACAATGTTATTACAGAAAGAAGAAGGTACACAATTAACTCCTTTAGAGTGTCATGATATATTATGTCATATTGCTCATGCAGTTTTATCAGGTGGCATTAGACGAGCAGCATTAATATCTTTATTTAGTGCTGATGATAATGAAATGATTAATTGTAAAGCAGGTAAGTGGTATGAACAGAATCCACAAAGAGGTAGAGCGAATAACTCAGCATTCTTACTTAGACATAGAATAGAAAAGGGCTTCTTTGAAGATTTATGGGAAAGAATTAGATTATCTAATTCAGGAGAACCGGGAATATATTTCTCTCATGATAAAGATTGGGGAACAAATCCTTGTTGTGAGATTGCTTTACGCCCTTATCAGTTTTGTAACTTGACTGAATGTAATGTTTCTGATGTTTTATCTCAAGAAGATTTGGAAGAGAGAGTTAAAGCGGCTGCTTTCTTAGGAACTTTACAAGCAGGTTATACAGATTTCCATTATTTAAGAGAAGTTTGGCAGAAAACTACTGAAAAAGATGCGCTTTTAGGTGTGTCTATGACTGGAATAGGTAGTAATAAGGTAACTTTGTTAGATATTGAACAGGCAGCAATCGTTGCAAAGAATGAAAATGAAAGAGTTGCTGAATTGCTTGGGATAAATAAAGCAGCAAGAGTTACTTGTGTTAAACCATCGGGAACTGCTAGTTGTGTATTAGGTACTTCATCGGGTATTCATCCTTGGTATGCTCCATTCTATAATAGAAGAGTTAGAGTAAATAAGGTAGAACCTGTATATCAATATCTATTAGATAAAGTTCCTGAATTAATAGAAGATGATTACTTTAGTGCTACCGAAGCAGTATTTTCTATACCACAAAAAGCACCTAAAGGTGATATAATAACTAGACATGAATCTGCTATTGATATGTTAGAACGTGTAAAGCGTTTCTCTGTTGGATGGGTTCAACGTGGTCATAGAGATGGATTGAACACTCATAATGTATCTGCAACTGTTCAGATTCGTGAAGATGAGTGGGAAGATGTAGGTGCGTGGATGTGGTTAAATAGACATTATTACAATGGTCTAGCAGTTTTACCATATGATAATGGTTCTTATAAACAAGCGCCATTTGAAGAAATAACTGAATCTGAATATAATGAAATGTTCAGTAAACTTTCTGATTTAGATTTTAAGGATGTAAAGGAATATGATGATTATACTGACTTGCAAGGAGAGATTGCCTGTGCGGGTGGAGTTTGTGAAATATGAGATATAGGTCAAAACTAAACAGGGAAGAGTTCTTGGAAATAGAACAGGAAATATATAGTTTATTTTCTAATCCAGTAGTCATAGAAAACATAAAAGTAAGATTTAAACAGTTAGAGGATGGCAATATGTCCCCCCTAACATTTATGCACAACCTATTGAGAACAATGAATACTATCAATAATGTGCCGAGGGATTTAGCCCTCACAAAAATAGTAGAAATACATGAATATAAAAAATATAAAGAGAGGAATATAAATGAAGATAATTTACGAGAACTTACCTAAGAGTAAAATAATTAAAGCATATAGAAAGAAATTGAAAGAGTCAGGGGCTTATACCAATCGGTATAATACATCTGATTGTGAATCATCCCTAAGAAGACCTAATGTTATGGGTACTCCAATGAGTTGGGTTGACTTTCGTAGGTTGCCTAGAGATATGGTTGCAATGCATTGCTTCATTAATGATTTAGAAATTGAAGGAATCCAAACCATTGGAGATAAGTATTTATTTGGGGATGAAGAAGAATGAAAGTTAAGATGAAAATAGCAAGAGCAGATGATAGTAACACGTATGATACAACTAGTTTCCTGTACCGTACTACTGATATTAAGCGTGATTATAGGCGTAAACTCAATAGGTTTGGGGAATATCCTGTAACTGTTGAACTTAATAAAGAAAAAAGAAATAGTTTAGACCCTATTTATGCGGGTATTAGTACTGCAATAAATAAGTTTTTATTTATGTCAACTAATGATAATCTAACTACTATTATTACTTTTAAGTATAAAGATGGAGATTCAACTATTGTGTTTCAAAAGAATAAACCTCACTTTTTCTTAAATGGTGAGAAGGGTAATAAATCTATTATTATGGCTAATTTAAGTAAAATATTTTATCGTTCTTGTTTTGAAAATAGTAGTGTAAAGATGGATAGGTATATTCGTAGGTTGTTATTATTCCCACCTAACGTAATGCATTCAGTAGAAAACAGAACACCATATTCATTTTACAGTAAGGATGGTGATATGGTGAAACATAATGTCAGAATCAAAACAAAAATTATATCCGATAAGGAATGTGCATTAGAATTATCCGATGGTGTTTGGGCTAATATTGCTATCAAAGATTTAAATTCGTTTGTTAATTTTCATAGGCATGGTCATAAGCGGTCTGAGAAATGGGGAGTTTCACCTGAGAACTTATGGAGAAAATTATTAGGTGAATTACCTAGTAAATCTCAAACAAAATTAATGTATGCTTTCTTAAAACAAAATAGAACACAGTCATTGGTTGAGAAGAGAGCCGAAGAGTTATTGACAGAATTAGAAAGTAAGTTCCCTAATAAAATAAGAGTCTTTAAACTTAAAGGTTTAAGAACTATAATGATAGTTAGAGGTCAAAGGTGCGATTGGATATTAATGGAGAATCTCGGTTCTTCATCTGTTACTCAAAAAGTCAAAACTACTAGATTTATTCTAAATAGAAAGAATGAGTTCACTAAGAGTGCTGAAAGTGTAACACATCCTAAAGATGGTACTGTTGTTTTGGGTAAGACAACTGGTGTATGTATAGATAACATCCACAGGAACTCTAGTGTAGGCGACCAATTTGCTGCAAGAGCAATGTTCCTCATGAATGATGTTACATCAAGTTCACAAATTAATACTATGAGATTACCTGATGAAGAATATCATAGGCTACCTAAAGAGTATTTTGATAATTTAGATTTAATATCTGAGAGGGGTTATTTATGAAATGTATAGAATGTAAATCAGAAAAAAATGTGTTTGACGAAAGATTAGGTGAACAAGTTTGTTTAGATTGTGGACTTGTTTTAATCCAAAATATATTTGAAGATACTATTAGAAACGTAGATTATAATATATCAAATATAGATTATACAGGTTCACCTAACAAATCTTGGGACTTAGGTTCAACAATCCATAAAGGGGATATCAATAAATTTGGTGTTGTAGGTAGAAAACTATTCTTCACTCAAAGACATAATAATCCATTGAATGAATCTTACTTGAGGATGTTAAAATTATCTAATATGAATTTATCTTATTATAACGTAGCGCCCGTATTAAAGAGTAGAGTAAGTAAATATTATAATCTACTAAATAAAAAACAGGCATTAAGAGCAGTACCTATTGATAATAGAGCAGCAAGTTTAACTTATTATATATTGAAAGAAGCAGGTATTGCAGTAACAGTACAGAAACATTCTAATGTAACTAAGATACCTAGAGGTGAAATATCAAAATACGCTAGAGTAATAGCAACTCATTTGGGTAAGCCTTGGGTATTTTCTCAAATGAATATTGAAGGATTGATTCAAGAAGTTGGTTCAAAATTATATTTACCTAATCCTCAATATATTGGGGATGTAAGTAAATTATCAGAACACGTTTACCAAAAACTAGATGCACATGGTGTACAATTTACAATAGCAACTTTGTCTGCATGTTTTTATTTAGTCTCTGTATTTAGACGAGAAAACTATACACAACAAGAAGTTGCTAAACTAGTGGGTACTACTGAAGTATCACTAAGAAAGAATATGAAAAAGATTTTACAATTATATAATGTGGATAAAAATAAATTAAATTATTTAACACTAAATGATTTTATTAATGGAATTAGGAAGTAATTTTATGGTCAATGATATAAAGTTTTGGAAAAAATGGAGAAATTCTCATAATTATGATATTGGTTATAAGGGATATACTGTATTAAAAGGCAGATATGTTAAAGTAACGGTAGTTGATATGGAATATTATGAGTCATCTCCTAAAAAAATATGGAGATATGTAGTAGCAACAGATTACGGCTATAAATTAAAGAGAGTTTCCCTCTTTACAAAAAAGGAAACAATAGAATGGAGTAGTTAAAATGAAAAGAAAGATAATGATAATAGGTGCAGGTGGTATAGGTAGTATGTTAATACATAATTTAGAAAGGTTAGGTATTTATGACATAACTGTTTTTGATGATGATAAGGTAGAGAAAAAGAATTTAACTTATCAGCACTATAATGAAAGCCACTTAGGAGAAAATAAAGCAGAAGCGATTAGTAGTCAGTTTAGTGGTGTTAAAGCACAACCGTATTTAGTTTTAGTACCAAAACAATTGAAAGGTTATGACCTAGTTATCTGTTGTGCAGATAATTTGGATGTAAGACGCTTGCTTTATAGGCAAGGTACAGGTGAAGATGCTACCGTGAAGTGGTTAGATTTGAGAGCGCAAGGTAGAAATGCTACGCTAATATCATACATGCTTAATCCTGATTTAGTAGATACTGTGTTAACAGGAGAAGAAGGTTCATTTTCGTGCCAAGCACAGTCTTGGGATGGTTCTGCTAAGGGTGTTAATATGATGAATAATGTGATTGCTTCAATTGCTGCTCAATGGATTCAGAAATGGTTCAACAAGCAAGAAGTAAAAACAAGTATGGTGTTTAATATATGAGTGATAAAGTAGATGACGACTTAGAATTATCAGATGAGGAGATAGGTGAAATATTAAGTATTATTTCTAAAGATGGGATTTATCTCAGGTCTGAAATAGTTAGAGTTTGTTGTCATGTTTGTGGTGAAGAGTTTATAGGAACAAAAAGACATGCAGGAGGGTTTTTAGGTGGACATCAAGTATATCATGAGTCTATTATCAAAGAGAGTATCAGAGCATCTCAACAAGGAGGAGTCTGATATGGGATTAGAAGACTGGAAACCTTCTAAACCATCAGAAGTAAATATGGTTAATGTAGTATCAGATTGGACTAACGAGTACCCTACGGAGTTTGGGATGACTAGTTTTCTAAGAGATAAGATATTTGCTGTATCTGATACAGGTAAGAGTGTGTTGGTTCATATGATGAATGGTCAAACATTTACTATAACTATTAAAAATAGCCCCATTCCTTTTTTTAAGGATGATAGGCTCACAAACAAAATTGTAATCAAAGAATTAAAAGGTGAAGAAAATGAAGAAAAGTAAAGGAAATAAAGGAAAATGGAATGAAACCGAAGTAGCAATGCTTTGTGATTATTTGGATGAGGGTTTAAGTGTTGAAGATATAGCAGAGCGATTTGTTGATATTAGAACTTTAGCACAAATAAAAACTAAAATTAAATCTAAGGCTATACAAGAAAGGCATATAGATTCAGATATAGAAGAGATGCATGAAGATTTGGTTAAAGAAGAAGAAATGGAAGAACATCTAGAAAAGGTAAAAGACGTTTTAGATGAGAAGATAGCAGAGGTTAAGAAAACTAATAATAAAATGGTGTTTAGATTAATTCTAATTGCCGCAGTTGTTGTTGGAGTATTAATACAAACAGGGGTAATAGAATGAATATAAAGAATAGTGAAGAAGAATATGATAAGAATGATAGATTGTATCTGAATACAATGGAGAATGTTGTTAAAGATAACGAATGGAAAAAACCCATTAAAGAATTATGGGAAGTATGTTCTGATAGTATGGAATGGGTGTATCCTGATTTTGGTACAGAAGCATTCCTTAGTCAAATATACAAACAATCTATTGAGTATTTTGATATTCCTAGAGAAGTTCAAGTGTTAGTAGATGCTAATAATAATCTATTCATGAGTGTTGGAACACCGGGTTTTGTATCTTTTGCAAATCAAGATGATGAGTTATATGGTAGTGAAGAACCAATGAAATTACCTATTAAATGTTGGATTCATACTCACCCTAATATGTCAGCATATTTTAGTGGTACTGATTGGAGAACTGTTGATACATGGAAAGGTAATTTGGATAGTGCTATTGTTCTAGGTCAAGGTGAAGTGTGGGCTTATGATTGTAAAACTGAAATAGGTAAGCACGTATCATTTATTAAGACCAATAGTGGTAGGCACACTGTAACGGAAGGTGAAGAGTGATGAACCTACTTAATTCAAGACAGACAACATTAAGAGAATATGGACTAGTATTTTTACTAACATTTATGTTAGCAGGATGTACTATACCATCTCCTGAAGAAGTGTTTGCAGAAGACGAAGAATGTGTGAAAGATTGGTCTATGTTGAATGGTTCATTTACATACTTAATTAATGATGTGAATAATTCAACACAAGAAACAGTGGTGTTAGATTTTAACACAACTCACGGTCTAATTGAATTAGATTATTTCCATTACAATTTGACTCATTTGAGTTTTGATATCATAAACAATACTGTAATATTTAATAATTTCACATTTAATGTTAATGGTTATATTCAACAAGGAACATACTTGTGGGATAGTGGTTATGCACCACAATTCGGTAATGCTACCTTAGTATTTCCTATATTCCCTTTTGATGTAACAGTTGAATATGAAGTTAAGTATAGAGTATGGAATGGTAGAGAATGCAGCCCACAGTGACAGTAACATTTCCTGCACCTTTACCCGCAGAAATACCTTGTCCTATTTGTGAAGGAAATAAGTGCAAAGTTTGTGATATGATAGGCAAACTACAATTAACAGTAGATGCTAAAGTCCCTATTCAAAGAGCGCATATTGTAAAGTTTGTTGCTGAAAACATGAGTAGTATGTCAACTCTATTAAACTCTCAATATGGTTTAACTCCCGAAGTTGAAACAGAAGAGATGATTGAATATAATGGTGGAACATACGAAGTAGTTAGGATTAGTAGTTTAGGTGGTGCATTATGGATGGTGCATAGAGTAGATAAATTAGAATCACCTAGATACTTCAAATCATATAAAGAGTATAAAACATTCAAAGGAGGAATAGCCTATGAAGAATGAAAGAATCGTAGTAAGAATACCAAGAAGTGCTACGTCAGAATTACTTGTAGTGACAGGTAGTTATTGGAATATAGATGTATTAGATATTCGATGGTATGATAATGGTAAACCTACCAAAAAAGGTGTTAGAATGAATATAGACGAAGCCCAGTCTCTAAATAAGGCACTAAGGAGAGCATTAAATGATAATATCAATAAGAAAACTAAAGAAAGAATTGAAGAAGAGACTTAGAGCAGGAACATATATCAGCGCAGACATTTATCCTATTATGGATAAGTATATACAATTTAGTTTAAATGAACTAAATTTAGAGATTGTTAATATATATGCTGAAAGTGGTGATAGAAAAATTACTACTACGCATGTAGAAAAAGCAATGTTGAATTTAATTTTATCTAAAACAGAGGAGGAGTGATTATGGATGAAAGAATAAAGTTATTTTGGCTTTCAACTAGCGGAGCAGGACAGTCAGCCATTGATATGTCCGATTTTAATATAGAAGAGGAAGAATAATATGGATAAAGAAAGAAGAGAGAATATGAAAATACTCATGGAACTTATGAATAGAAATAAGAAACATGACACTGAAAGATTAGCAAGAATGGAGGAAGAATAATGTACACTATTCAGACAGGTAGTTTGAGTAATTTTGCTAATGTTTGTGAGATACTTGAGTTCCAAACACCTAATGAAAAGGCTAAAACAATCTCTGATAACCTAAGTGCCTTTAAGTCTAAATCATTAGTGATGCGAGCATTTTCTTTAGAGTACCCTACCAACAATATTGGTAATATTAAAGCAGTATCTTGGATTGCTTCTGCGTTAGGATTGTTTGATGATGAAGTTAAATCTGCTGCTAAAATGTGGGGAGATTTAGGAGAAGGATTGTACCAAATGTATGAAGGTGAGAATAATCATTCTGATATTACATTTGGAGAGTTCTATTCTTTATTGCTTTTGGATTGTTCTTCTATTAATAATACTTCATACGAAACATTCGCTACTGCACTTAGGCAAATGTCTGCTTTAGAATTAAAATGGTTTGTGAGATATTGGTTAAGAAAACCTAGAAATGGTGTGAATAATAAGATACCTTTGAAAGCATTGGCTTTACATTATAGAAGTAATGATACTACTATATACAAATATGCTCAATATAATTCAGCAAGTGAGATTTGTTCTAGTCTAGAGTTAGGACAAATCCCTGAATGTAGATTATCTCACGGACAGTTCGTACAACCTATGTTAGCGAAGGCACGTAAAGGTAAAGAAAGACCTGATAATTATTATGTAGATGCTAAGTATGATGGGAATAGATATCAAATTCATAAGAATAAAGATTTATCTGTAATAATCTTTAACCGTAAAGGTAAAATTGTAACAGAACAATTCCCTGATATTGAAGACCAAATGCTAGAATTAGATGTAGATGATTTCATAATTGATACTGAAATATATCCAATCAATATAGATGGTACACCTGCACCCCATAAGAAGATGGGTAAGAGAGTTCATAAACTAGATAAAGAAGAAGCAGTAAGAGAATGTCCTGTTAAAATGGTAGCGTTTGATATACTCTATTGGAAAAATGTAAGTTTCTTAGATTTACAATTTAAAGATAGATTAGAAAGATTATCATGGTTACTATCAAAAGATTTGATAGCACAAGGTTTCCCAAGTCATACAATAGAGGGCGCATATAATACTGCAATCAGTTTAGGTTTTGAAGGTATAATGATAAAAGATTTAGATATGGTATATGAAGCAGGAAAAAGAAGTAAGGCTTGGTTAAAATATAAACCTGCTAGAATAAGTTTAGATGTTGTAATAACAAGTGCTACTTATGGTACAGGAGATAGGTCAGATGTATTTGGTTCTTTTGGTATATCATTAAAAAATATTGGTTATCATAAAGCCCCAAGAAAAAATATGCCTGAAAGCATACCTCATGGTGGTGATAGAATATTAGTAAATCTGACAGGAAATAGAGGTCAAGAATATGTTTCTGTTGGTTCTGTTGGTACAGGTTTTTCTAGATTAGATTTATTAAACCTAACAACGGATTTGAAAAAGAATGTGTCTTCATACGATAATGGAGTATTTACTTTCTTACCAAGAATAGTGTTAGAAATAACTGCTGATTTAGTAACACAAGATGCTGATGGTAATTATGGTCTTAGATTTCCTAGAGCAGTTAGAATAAGAGATGATAAGTTTGCTAAAGATATAGATACACTGCAAACTGCACAGGATATGATATTATGATTGATGTAGATATGATGACTATAATTGATGATTACCCATATAGATGTATTAGAGTCTATCAAAATACGGCAATATTACAGCCAGTGGGTAATCCAAAAAGAACTATTGAAGTTGATAAAGATACTTGTCCGTATATAGATTCTGATTCAAAAGAACTAATTACGCCTAATAAGGCATTAGTAATTAAAGCAAAGATTAAGAAACAGAAAAGGCATAAAGCAAAGACCATTAATATAATGAAAATTATAAAGGAAGATGTTGATATGTCAATATCTAGGGATTTAGTTTATTTTGTGCGTGACCATATTGAAACTCTTATTGCTAACCTAGCACTAGAGGCTCAAAATAACGCAATTAGAAACGGTGATAAGCGACTATCACCTAGACATTGGTACTGGTTGGAAGTTCCAATACACGGTACACAACATATTGTGCGAGAACAAGATGAAATTGCATCAGAAATAAAAGAGAATTATTGGGAATGATATCATGTTTAACCGAAGCCAACTTGAAGGGATATTATTAACACATCCTAAGTGTGAAGTTAATGTCTCTAGAGACAAGGAAACTCACATTGGGTATAGAGTTAGGCTTAAGGTTAGTTTTAGAGGTCAGAAAGAGTTCTTGTTAGGTGTTCAACGCACACTTCTACAACATGAGATAGTCGCTAAATACAAAGAAGAAGAACATAAAACTAGACCTAGACCAATATTAACTATAACAGGTAAAAAAAATTTATGGAACTTATGTAATATTGTTCCTGATAATTTACCTAGTGTAAAGGGAGAGTGGAAAACATTCAAACAGATAGTAACGATAGTTGATTCTAACCGCCAACATACCGAACAAGGTTTAGATGAGATTTTAGAATTGAAAGGGGTGATATAATGCGGTGTCATCGTTGTAATGTTTTTGAGGTTGAAGAGAATCAACTATGTAGCACTTGTAAGATTGCTGTAAACTTTCTCAATGAACCTAAAGAACAAGCAACAGATGAACAAATACTAGAATCTTCTATGATAATGAAAATGAAAGAAGGTTGTAGAGAGTGCGGTAGTAGTAATTTCGGCTATAATGCGGGAATATTAGAAGAAGGTAAACTAAAGTGGTTTATTATTCAAGTAAAGTGTGATAATTGTGGTGCTGATTATGATGAAGCATTAGATGTGAGGATTAAAAATGAGTTTAATAAAAATGAAAAACAAGCAAAGACCAGTAATAATAGTAGGTAAATCAAATAGAAATTGTATAGATAAGGCATTAGGGCTTTTATCCAATTCAGATAATCCTATTGTTAGATATGCGGATGAATATGATATAGAAGATAATTATTCCCTTCCTAGGAATAGAGGATTAATTATTCGAGAAGTTAATATCAAACCTAAGACAGATTTAATCATTAAATCTATTCTAGAATATAGGGGAACAGTTATATTAACATCATCCAATCAAAAGGATGTCCCTAAATCTATACTTAAATTAGTTAAATTGACTAGGGCTACTTCTGATTCAGAAGATATATTGAAGATAAAAGAAATATCACCTAGGAGTAATCCACCAAAAGAATATGATTTGGATATATTTAAGATTATGATGGATTACTTGAAGAATCCCGATAGAGAAGATGTATTGGAGATATTAAAAATAAACAAACCTTCTGATTCACAGTTACTAAGTTGGTTAGGACAGAATGTACATCCTAACAAACTAATGTATATTGATTCAGAAGTTAAAAGAAAATGGTCATCAGACTATTTTTATGAGTTATTAGCCTACTCTCATGAGGGTAAAACTTACGGTAAATTAGTTATGCCAAAACGTAGACCACAAAGTGAAATGCGGGATATATGTAGAAGATTAAAATTAAAAAGAGAACAACAACACCTACTAAAACATCTATTAGAAGATGATGAATTTAGAAATTATGCTAAGTCTAGGCTAGATAATAGACAATGTAGACTCCTAAAATTAGGAGAAAAGAAGAAAGTGAAAACAAAGCAACCAACGGTTGTTACAACAAAATTGGATAAGTGGTTATAATGGGAAGAAACAATAAAAATTATTATAGATATATAGCATTGCATGAATTAGGAAATGAAAGAGCAGAAGAAGAAATGAATATTCAAGAGATAATGACATTTATTAATAATTATAAAAATAATAAAGGTCGTTTGCATCGGCACGTTAATTCTATGACTAATGTTATAGTGAATTTAATGTATCAAATGCCTGAATATGATATAGTTAGAAATGGTACTTGGGTATATACACCTAAAGGAGATGAATAAAATGTTATGGACTGAAAAATATAGACCTCAACACTTAGATGAGATAGTAGGTCATTATAATTTAATTATGGATGCAGAAGAATGGATACAAAATAAAGAGATGCCTAATTTGCTTTTGTATGGTGTAGCGGGTACAGGTAAAACCGCATTAGCAGGAGCATTGGCTAATGACCTGTTAGGTAATTTTAAGGATTCAAATTTCTTTGAGATAAATGCCTCAGATGACAGGAAACTCGAAACAGTTAGGACTAAGATTAAGGAAATAGCATCCACATCTAAAATAGGTGATGTCCCATTCAAAATAGTTTTACTTGATGAGATGGATGGTATGACTAAGGATGCGCAAAACGCATTGAAAAGGATTATGGAACGTTATTCAGAAAATTGTAGATTCATAATAACTTGTAATGAAAGAAACAGGATAATATATCCATTACAATCTAGGTGTGCTAACTATCTATTCATTAGGTTGAGTGATGAAAACATGGCCTTTATCCTAAATAGGATATTAACACTAGAAAACGTATCAACAGTTGATAAAGATGAACTCGATTCTTTTATATTGGGGCTACATGGTGATATTCGTAGAGGGATTACCGAATTACAAGCATCAATTTCTAGTAAGAGTCCCTTGTCAAAAATAAATCAAGAAAGCCTTGAGCCGTATGTTATTATAATTAATATGTTAAATGAAAATAAATATGAAGAAGCATTAGACGAGGTACACAAAATGATTTACAATTCTATTGATATGGCATCGTTATGTGTTAATTTACATGATGCTGTTGTAACAAAAGAAATGCAACACAAAAAGAAATTCCAATATCTGCGAGTAATCGGGGAGGCTGAATGGCGTAGTAAAACCATGACTCCAAAGTTATTAGCAAGTTGGATGATAGCGCAAATGATATGAAAAAAAAGAAAAGGTGAAAAAAATGGAAAATAATGAAAATATTGAGAAATTAATGAAAGAAGTGGAATTGGGAGCAGGTCGTGTAGATTTAAGTCTAGAAGATGCTGTTCTAAAGATAGATGAAATCTGTCAACAAAATGGTTTAGATAAAAATGAAGAACCTTTAGTTGTGATGAATCTATGGAGACAATTCGTTGCAAGTGTAATGATGTCAAGAAAGAAAGATTCTGCCGATAATAACGAAAGCCCGACCAATGCACCTAGCAACGGTTGGTTAAAGCAAGCATTTGGTATGTTTGTATCTTTAGATGAATCTAGAGATATGATGGAATGGAGTAGAAATAATGTATTCAATGAATATAATATGGATAAACAAACTACTCTTGAATCAGGTAAAGTAGCATCCGTCAATCAATTTGAAGATGGTACTTATCAGGTAATTAGGTATCATGAAGGTGAAAGACAAGAAAGACATATTCAGACATTACCTGCGGGAGCAATGCCGTTAGATGATGAAAACTGGTGGATAGTACCTTTAGATGCAGTTGCTAAATATAGAGAAGACCCAAATCCTAACTATGGTAAGCCATTACCTAAAGAAGAGTTTAGGCGAAGTGGTGTATTTGTAGGAGAAGTTGATGGTAATTTTGGTAGGTACTACTTTAATTACAAAGGTGATTCTTCTAAGGCGTTTGAACCTAAAACCTTTACATGGGTATCATTTAATTGTATTATAAACAGTTTTGATAGTAGTAAGATTCATGGTATAACTACAAGAACTCTTGCTTCATTAGTTGTTAATGATGAGTTGCCTGATGATTCTGATTCTAAGAGAGATATGAGTCAAACTTCTAAACCTGATTTAATGATGGAATATGCTAGAGAGCATTATGTACCATTGAATGATTTAGATAGAGCGCATAGTATGAATCTATCTAAAACATACTTAGAAAGGTTTGTTATTACTGATGGTAATGTGGCAAGTATGATTCTTACCCCAACTTCTAATGGTAACAGAATCGTATCTATATCAGATTTAAATGCTGATTTTGAATATGACGGAGATGGTTATGTTGGAACAACTTGTTGGATACCTAGTAGCATTGATATTGATTTTGGTGTAGGTTCTGATATTATTGTAGTAGGTAGAACTTCACAACGTACAAATGAAGATGGTTCTTTAGATGGAACTACATTAAATGTTAGTGGACTACTTGTAACTTCTAAGAGAGGTAAGGTTGTAGAAGTAGAGATTCCTGTTGAAGATGATACAGATTGGTTCTGAGGATATAATATGTATCAGATATCAGGACAGATAATACATAGTCATAGTTTTGCTGTTCCATTGGAAACAGTAGAATTTCTAACAGTTAGATTAAATGAAGAGAGTGGTGAATACTGGTTGAAAATGCATTTACCTTCTAGCAAAGAAATAAGAATAAAAGTAAGTGAGACAGAAGTCAATTCCATATTAGGAGAATGGGCTATGTCTAAGGGTAATGATGTTTATCCTGAATTTAATGGTGATAAAAATGAGTTGGAATACAGAAAAAACAGAAGATAACAGTGACACTTTTGCAGAAGCAAAGGCGAGGATTAAGGCACAGATTAAGGCACGAAATGAAAGGGAGAAATCCTTTTTATTGTGTTCTATTACTGGCGACCCGAAGGTAGGTAAAACAGGAACAGCAATGGATTGTAGAACCGAAGAAGAAATAGAAAAAGGATACAAAGTATTCGTTTTAGATTTTGATGATGGTGCAGAACCTACATGGGATTCAGGATGGGGTAGAGATGAAAATATAGTAATCTTCAATCCTATTGAGATGAAAAGTGATGGAACAGTTGATTGGAATGAGACATTTCAAAATGCACATTCTTTCATAACATATGTTAAGGAAGAGATTGCAGAAGGAATACTTGTTAAATCAATAATCTTTGATGGTGTTGATAAAGCATATGAAGGGTCGGGTGATGTGTTAAGGCAACATTTGGTAAGGTCTTCAAAGAGAGATGGTTTAATTATACATGATACTGATTCGGTAACAGTTAAACCATTAGATTGGAAGATTAGAAATAGAGTTTACAATCGTCTTTTAGATGCGTTTATTGCTATTAATGCAGATAGGTTTTTGATAACACATATGAAACCTATCTATGGTAATATAGTCAACCCTGTACCTATTGGTGTTGTACCTGATTGGCATAAATCTACACCTGCTAGATTTACCCAAATGATACACATTAATAAAATTAAGAGTGGAGCAACAACTAATTATATTGCTGAATTACAAGCAAGTAAAACAAATCCCTCGATAGTAGGAAAGGAATGGACTGTATTTGTTACCAATGGTGAAAATGTATGGTCAGGTATCCCTGAACTACGTGAGGGTAAATTATGAGATTTGTAATAGACAGTAAAAAATTTATTGATGTATTAAGTGCAGTAGCATTAAGAGGTAAATATCCTAATGGTGGTACGACTAAAATTAAGTCATTATCAGAATATGCATATATAGTTGCTGAAACAGGTGAAGAACACCAATCAACAATTACTTTGTATAATGCAAATGACTCTACGGCTTGTTCTGTTAAAATACAAGATAACGAAAACTTGAACATGGTTCACATTGGGGGTGAATCTGTTCTTGATATTTCTAAGTTGAAGAAGTATCTTAAACCAATGAAGGGATTGGTTAGAGTGACTATTGGTGAAACAATTCAACTAGATACTTCAACTAAGAGCGCTACAATACCATCAGTAATTAGCCATCCATCTTACTCTATGATTCAGTTGGTTAGAAATATTGATTTAGAAGGAAAGGATGTAACTAATCTACCTACATTTGGTAAGGCTAATGTTCAGTTTGAAGCAGCAGTTATGTTAACTTCTGATTCATTACAAGATGCCTGTATTACTTGTGATGTGGCTAATACATCTAGGTATATACTAGAATCTACTTCTACTGATTTTAGAATCAGTATCCCTGAAGTTAATACAGAAAAGATTGTAGTATATCCTGAAACATTAACTGTTGAAGGTGAAGAAGCAATAGTAGAATTAACAGGTGAGTTTGCACATTTTTTAGATGGGATAACTACCATCTATCTTAAGGATGACTTTCCTGTATTAATTACATCCCCTAATAGGGTATTAATTAAAGCACCAAGATTTAATCCGAGGTAATATATATGATAATTAGTGAAACAACAGAAGGAATATACACAGCATGGAGAGATGATACAGGTAAAAGGGAATCCTGTATCACTCCCCACTCTGTTTTTAGACCATATTTTTATATTTTAGCAAGTGATTCTAAACCTGAGAATATTATTACTAGAGATAGATGGGGTAATAGTAAAGTATTAACTGTAACTTATGAAGAATTTTCAGCATATAAAAATCTACAAAACTTACCTTTAACTAGAGTTTACTGTAAAAACCCTCAAGAGATGAGAAAGGTAAAAGATGAGTTCACTACTACCTTTGAAGCAGACGTAAGATATACACATAGATATGCTGTTGATGTATTTAGCAAGGGTAATACCGAAGCGATACGTTCTTTTGGCGAAAAAGGATTTCCTGAATATGATTTAAGAAAGTGTTATTGGGATATGGAATGGATGCAAGGTGGAGAATATGATGGAGATATAACTTGTATAGTTATGTACGATAATTTTGAAAAGAAGTTTTATAGATATAGTTGGTTTCCTACAAAAAGAATCTTAAGTGAAAATACTGTAAGAGAAGATACAGAAGAGTTTATCTTTGATAATGAGAAAGCAATGATACTTTATTTCCTAACAGTAATAAATAAACAAGACCCTGATATGTTAATATCTTGGTTTGGAAACAGATTCGATTTACCTAAATTATTAGAAAGATGTGCTGCACTTAATCTAGATGCTAGGTTATTATCACCTGTTTGGGAAGTTGATGGATTCAAGAATAATAAGAATAGTTATTCTTTTAACAGAGATTTTTTTGGTCCTATTGAACAACCTATTAAAGGAAGAATAACTCTAAGTTTAGATGTAGCATTTGAAAGGCAATGGAATGATGCTCAACGAGGTACTCTTCCTTCACTATCGTTAGATTATGTATCAAACCTAGTTCTAGGTTCTAAGAAATTAGTTAGTGAAAAGTTTCCTGATAAGCAGGAGTTTTTCAGAAGAGGTTGGTTAGAAGATTCTGATACATATTTACAGTATGCCTTAATAGATGTAGAACTAATTAAAGAGTTAGATGAAACAAACTATTTATCAGAAGCGGTATTATCATTACAGCGTTTAATCAAAGCCCCGTTTAATGCGTGTTTTTATGCAAGCAATATGGGAGGAATATATTTCATGCGTAATGCTTGGTGGAAAGCGCCATCATCAACTGATGGTGTTAAGATTAACTACGAAGGAGCAATGATATATGACCCATTAAAAGAAAATACTAATGGCCTACATCAAGGAGTAGCAGCATTTGATTATGCACAACTATACCCATCAATGATGATAGCACGTAATATATCTTGGGAAACTAAATCAGATGTTCCAACAGAATTTGCTGTAAACATTTCTACCCCTAGAGATTTCTCACCTGTTAAAACTGAAACAATGTTGTATTATAAGACTGATGAATTAGGAATATTACCTAAGTCAGTTTTAGAATTAAAAGCATTGAGAGATGAGTATAAAAAGAAAATGAAAGAAGCGACTACTAAAGATGATAAGATTAAATGGAATAACAATCAGTTAGCAGTAAAGCGTTTGATGGCGAGTTTTTATGGTATCATCGGGTATCAGGGTTTTGGTTGGTCTGATGTAGATATAGCCGCTAGTATCACCGCCAGTGCAAGAGAAGCAATTAGATTTGCTGCATTAAAAGTGGAGGGATTAGAATAGGCAAAATAATATTTATTAATAAAATATTTAAATGTAAATTGTGTAAGTTTCATAAAACGAATAATGCATTTACATTAGAAGAGGGCGGTATATGCTGTGAAGAATGTTGGGGTAATATCAATGAGAAATAGATTAATATGTAGATGGTGCAAAACCAAAGTAACTTGGAAGCACGACAGAAGAAGAAGATGTGAAAATTGTAAGGAATGATAATTATGACAGATAAAATGTTAATGAGAATAATATATGTAATAGGTAAAATATCTACACTGATGAGTAGGTTCAATAGTAGTAGGTGGAGAAAATGAAAGTAGTTTATGGTCATACTGATTCTATTTATGTCAAGTGTGAAAGTATTGAAAAAGCAGAGGAGATTTGTGATATGTTGAATGAGTCTGTAAGAGAATACTTTCCTAATATTTTAGGATTAGAAGAACATCCTGTAACACTAGAGTTTGAAAAGTATTTTGAAACATTGGGAGTCGGTGCAACAAAGAACAGAAATGCAGGTATGATTTCTTGGAAAGATGGTGATTTCTTAGAAAGTAAAGAGTTTGTTATGACGGGCTTTACCGCTAAAAGAATATCAGAAACAGCACTTGCGAAAGAGGTACAAATAAAGGTTTTGAAAATGTGGGTATTGAATAATTCAGAAGAAGAAATACTAGATTATTTAGTATCTATTTATCAAGATACGTTACAAGGTAGATTAACCCTTGATAAAATATTAAAGCGTAGTAGATACAAAGAAGAAAGATTTCATGTTTATTGTACTGCATGCAAAAAATCATATCATTTAGAAGATACTAAATGTAACTGCGTTCTTCCTGATAGCAACAAATCTGCACTGACCACTGCCAAAAGAAGTGGTAAAGGTTGGGCTTCAGCAGAGAAAAGACCTACGGTTGGTGCAGGTATATTGGGAGTACTAATGTACAATAAAACTAACACTACACCAATAGAAGATACTTACTTGTATCTTAAAATGAAAGACTATCCATCTATGATTAATCACCCAATAACAGGGAACTCATTTGTTCCTAATTATATGGCGGGATTAACAGAAGAGGATTTTAAAACAATTACACCTGATTGGGAACATTATGCTCAATCAGTTGTTAAAAAAGCAAGCCCAATATTTGATGCTATGGATTGGGATACATCTAAAATAACAAAAGACGTACATCAAAGAACACTAGATGAATGGTGGTAAAAAATATGAATGAATACACATACCAATGGAATGCAGAACAATATGAAGACAGTGAGGACAGAACAGAACCAATATTGAAGATTTCTAAATCTTCTTTAGGTTCTTTTCAATGGTGTCCTCAAAGATATGAATATCAGTATCCACTAAGGATGCCGATAGACCAAACTGATGTAATGAGAAAAGGCAGCATAATACATAATGCTAGAGAAGATTGGTTCAAAGATGTAGATATCAAAAAGGCTGAAACATTGTCAGGTGATGAACTGGCTAGTTATTTTTTGAGTGTATATCCTATTGATGATTATAGTGATATGTATCAAATAATGGCGATTGATGATGCTAACAGATTTATGGATTCTAAGATGGAAGAGAAAGTAGAAGAGTTCTTACCTGTTGTTAATGAGATTATGTTAGATGCTGAAATCGTAATACCTAGAGATATTATGGGTGATAAGTTTACACTTGGACACGATTATGTTGTACACTTACAAGGTATTATTGATAGAATGTATGTAGAGGATGGAGGTTATATTCCTATGGAGTTAAAAACAGGTGGTTGGAAAGACTGGAAAAAGACTATGATGAGAAAAGAAATGGCCTTTTATCAAATACTATTTGAAAACTGTCCTAGAGAAACTTTGTTATCACACAATATAGACCCTGATATTAGTATGACGCATTGGGGTTGGTATTATCCTGCTTCAAATTATACTTATGTTGAAGAAGTAAAAAAGTCTAGTAAAAAAGCAGTTATGAAAGGCATAGCAAAACTATTACATTCATATGAACAAAGTAACTTTGAGGCTAAATTTTATGCTAAAACTTGTATCAATTGTAGTTTTTATGGTATATGTCCTGCTGCAACAAATGATGGGTGGAATTAAATATGAAATGGAAAGAATACTTTAGAAGAAAAAAAGAATATAGAGAGAGGAATAAAAAATGAAAATGATAGATATATTTTATAATCAGGGTAGTATGTATTATCCTAAAAGAAAGGTGATTGTATGAGAGATTTAAGATATCCACCGGATAATCAAAATGCTAAAGAAGATAACTGCCCTATATGTAGTATCCCTTTGAGAGATGATGCAAATTATCAAGCGAGAGAGGCTATATCAAGATTTGATAATACTACTATGGTCTGTTGCCATTGTGGTAATTCAGAAGCAGTAGGTCACATAATAACTGGTACATTAACAAAACATATGGTTTCTTTCTTAGTTACGGCTAATTCCAAGTGGCTTACTGATTGGGAATGGCACGTTATGATAACATTACTTCGCAGAGGTTCAATGTTAGGCTATGCACATCAAGGAGATATGCTTAGGAAAAAAATGATTAAAAAAATGGAGGAAGAGTAAATGGATAAGACATATTTTACAGTAGCATTTAGATATACAACAGATAGTAATGACCCTTGTAATCCACCACCTCATTTTGCAGAAAGATTAGCAATGGCTATGGGTGCTTTACATGAGGAAGGATTTGCTATGGATGTAATATACGGTCAAGCAACCGATAAAACATTTATGAAAATGGATAAGGAGATGCACAAATGAAAATGCAAGATAGAGTAGAACAAATATTAAGTTCTAAGAATTGGACTTTTGCAGATTTGACTAACATGAGTCAATTGGTAAAAGATTTTTCAGAAGATATATATGGTCAATTAGATGCTAAAGAAAAACTAACTATTGTATGGGAAAAAGATATAACTAATATACAGTCATTTGGGATGTTCTTTCAGAATCTAGTAACAGAAGAAATACAGTTGCAAGTAGCAAGCACATTACAAGAACAATTACTTACAGCGAATGTAAACTTTAGTAATAATAAAAATAAGGAGGAGATTAAAAATGAAGTATCCGAAGGAAGTATGGGCGGGAAGCCATCTAAAAAACGCAAGACAGATGAAGCGGCACATAGTGAAGAATAAAAGTGAAATGATAGAGTGGATTAATCAGTATAATGGCAAGATGAATTGTTATTATACTATCTATGATTTTACGTTCTTTTCTGAAAAGGAAAAGATAGAATCTTCTGTGATTAAGGATAGAGCGTTTTTAGATTTAGACGCTCATGGTGATATGTCACTTAGTAGGGCATACCTCGATTTACAACTCTTAGCAAGAAACTTTTTAGAACAAGATATATTATTTCAAATGTATTTTAGTGGTAAAGGATTTCATGTTATTGTGCATGGTGAGATTGCTAATGAGATAAGACAAATACAATCATGGTATAGATATATCAAAGAAAATGATGGCTATGTCTTAGAGTCTTTGGATGATAGTGGAATACAAACTAACAGATTAAGGAGAATACCAAATACAGTTAACTTGAGTAGTAGTGATGAGAATGGTGAGCCGTATTTCTGTATCCCTATCTTGAAGGAGGATTTAGATAAACCGTTAGAATACATTACTGAATTAGCAAAGAAACCTAGATTGGTTCAAAGTAAGTATGGTACAAAATTAGTTAGTTGGCCTAAAGTAAAACCAATGGATATGTCTGATATAGAGATAGAGGGTACTAAACCAATTAATAAATTACCAATAATACCCTGCTTACTTAATGCTATAATGGTTCAAAATCCGGGGCATTATGCTAGAGTATATTTAGTTCAATGGTATAGGGATATACTAACTATGGGGCATAAGAACCTAAACTTGGAACAAAAGAAAGGAGTTGCAGAAACTATTATGACTGAACTAGAACACATTGCATCAAAAGACGATGTTTGGTTAGATTGGGATTATAATAAGACTAAAAACTATGTATGGGGTATCGTAAATAAAGGATACAATGCACCAAGTTGTTATAATGTTTTGATTCCGCAAGGCTATTGTGTAGGTAAATGTTGGAGGTATCACGAATGAAGTTGATAATTGATAGTAGAGAAAACTCTTCTTTGACTGAATGTGTTGAAATAGAAGCACTAGGGCTTAAGATTGATACACAAAAAGAGTGGTTGGAGATAGGAGATTATGTGTTTGATGATGTTTGTTTTGAGGCAAAATCTTCATTTGATTTCTTACAGTCTGTAATCAACAAAAGAATTTGGAGTCAAATTGATAACATGGATAGAGCATTTGAAAATAATAATGTAATTATTTATGGAAGTCTTGATAAGGCTATCAAAGAATATCGTAAAAGAGTCACCAATGGTACTTATGGAAGACCTAGTTTTCTACACAATAAGTTCATGGGTGCAATAGGTAAAATAATATTAGATACTGATTGTAACATAATATTAGTAGATAATGAAAAAATGGCGGCTAAAGTCATATGTGCTGTATGCAAAATGAAGCCAATTGATAGGTCTGTTTATCAACCTAGAATAATTAAACAAAAGAAAATCAGCACAGCAGATTTGCGTATTGATGTATTAATGACCATAAAAGGTATCAGTGAGACAAAGGCTCAAATGTTAATAGATGAATATGGTTCTATTATGGAGATAGGTGAATCAAGTATCAAGGAAATGTCTATGATAGATGGATTTGGAAGTACATTAGCAAAGAGAGTAATAGACACTCTCAACTCTGAAGAAAAGCAGGTGATATAAAAATGGAAAATGAAAAGAATATAAAGATGGAAATTGAAGAAGATAGTGTGTATTATGGTTTTATTGAAGACGAAAATATGGATAGGAACGAAAGTCATAGGGTTAGATTACCTGCTTTCATACAAGAATATGTTGCAAATGCAATTCAAGTATCAAAGTATAATAATATCCCTGCTGCCCTTACAGCATTTAATTTGCTAGGACAATTATGTAAAGATAAAGTTGTGATAGTTAGGGGTCAAGGTAGAGAAGATACTAGAGTACCTGTATTGTGGTTGCAGACTTCAGGTACAGGTAAATCAGAAATGTACAATTTCTTTGGACCTATATCTAGAAAAACATTTGAGATTTTAAATGAAAAGCATGGTACTAATTTTACTATTTTTGATGTAACAGAAACAACAGATGCAGCACTAATAGGTTCTATGAAACAAGAGCAAGAAGTTGTTGAGGATGAAGATGGTAATACTCGTACTGTTTATGTAGATGTTCAGACTAAAGGAGCGTTTGAAGGTGATGGGCTTATTGTTTATGATGAGTTTGAGTATTCAGGTGTATTCAAACAATCTCAACACAAGGAAAACATTATCCTATACTTAAACAAATTAATGAATAGTATTCATGGTGAGAACTATATAATTAAAAAGAAATTAAAAGATGGTGATGAGAATATTATTTGTGATAGTAAGCGTTCTCCTTATGCTACTTCTTATATCCCTAAAGGACTGACAGTAGTTATTGCAGAAAAGGGTGTACTACAAAGAATGTTAATATTTATTTGGGAAGTGCCACCTGAAATACAAGATGAAATAAGAAAATCAGTAATATCAGAAGTAGGTAAAGAAGTCAATAGAATTGCACCCGTTAATAAGTTTGCAAATGGATTTGTTAAAATTTATGAAACTTTAGATGAAAGATTTAAAGAAGTAAATGAAAATCCTAAAGCAGTTGTTAGTTATTCAGAAGACTATACTGATGCATTAATGCGTGAATATGAAAATATGAAAGCATATGTAGCAGATAGTAGACCTGAAGTTTTTGAGATTGCAAATAATTTTATCACTAGAATGAACAATCAAATAATTAGGATGTCAGTATTATGCTGTATAGCAGAAGCGCCAAGTATTCGTGATAAATCTAAACGGTATATTGTGAACAGTAATCACGTTTTACAAGCATCTTCATTAGTCCGTCAATGTTATAAGAGTCTCGTATCGTGGTTAGACGTAGCCCTAAAGGTACAAAAGGAGACTCTGCAAGAAAGAGCCAATATCGGTGCGTTCAAAGAATCATATTTAGAACTAAAAGATAATGACGGTTGGGTAAATAAAACAATGTTACTAGCGGAAGTGCGTGTAAAAACAAGAAAAGGCAGTAGTACAATTTACAAATGGTGGAGAAAAATTGAAAATAATTTTGAAGAGAACCGAGTACATAAGAAAGTCTACGTTAAACTAAAGGAGGAAAAGAAATGAAAACAATGAAAGAAATAAAAGAATTTGCCTTTGAGGATTTAGAACTATACTATTTCCTACAAAAGTCATTTAACGAATTGCAAAGGTTTGTTGATTTAATTAAGGGTAGAGATAAAGACAGTGAAGAGTTTTTGTATGGTAGGTATTATTTAATGCCCCACAGCGAAAGAAAAGTTGTTGATGGTGTAATCAATCGTGCTAAGAAATCTACTCATCATGACAATGTTTATGCAGCAATGTCTGTTCTAAGTGATGCGATACACTCAACGGAGTAAGTGAATACCGATGGAAAAATTTGAAACACAATACATTATTTTTGATGTAAAGGATGGTCCTAAAACTATAACTGAGTCAATCAATACATTAGGAAAAGAAGGATGGTGGCCTAGTTCAATGCTACCTGTTGGTGGTAGTAAATTATGTCTTTGGTTAACAAAGAATATATCTTCTAAAACTCCTGACCCCGCAGAAGCAGAAAAGAGCAGATTATCTGAATTGTGGTCAGATATTACAGGTGATGATTGATGAGTGTTCTAGCACTAGATATAGAAACTAAAAATTTATCTCACGAAATCGGTGGTTGGCACAATACTCATATGTTTAAAGTATCAACAATTTGCACTTGGGATGGAGATGTCGGTACAATTTATATTGATAAAGCAGTAGATGATTTAAAAAAATCTAATATTCAAATTAAACCAATATCACAATTAAAGTTTGATTTAGATGACCACTTTGAAAAAGGTGGAACTCTGTTGGGACATAATATTGTAGGATTTGATTTAAAAGTTTTGAAAGATGCTCTAGATATTTATTGTATTAAAAAATATTTAGATAATAAAGCGTACATAGATACTAGCCTTTATCTTCAAAAAGAACATGGTGAGAGAATTAGACTAGATAATTTGGCACAGAATACATTAGGCTCAGAAAAACTAATGAACAGTGCTGATGCACCCGCAGTTTGGAAAGCAGGTAGATATTCGGAAGTTGCAGAATATTGTTTAAAGGATTGTGAGTTGGTGTATGACTTATGGAAATATGGTCAAAAAGAAGGCATTGTCAAATGTCTATCTTTTAACAAAGAAGAAATAATTGATTTAAAAGTGAGGTGGTAATTATGGATACCGTAGAAATTATGGTATGGATTATCTTCGTTATAATAATATCTTTATTATTTTTCGCAGCATTTGGAAATTCTAAATATTCAGAATCTTCAATAGAAGAATATATGCAGAAATTAATTGACGAGGAAAAGCGTAATGACTCTCCGTGAAGAATGTTTCTTATGTGGTATACATACTATACCAAAAAGAATACATGGTATATATGTAGGTTCTGCATCCTCAATAAAAATTTGGGAATGTAGAGAATGTAAAGCCTTGTGGTCGGAAAAAACTAATATTGATTAGTTTATCCGGCTGCTTGGCTATTTTTTTTTATTTTTTTTTAAAATTTTAAACTTTTTAATGGATATTTTTATTCTGTTCTACACTTTCTAGATATAAAGTTTCTACAAGAATCTCATTCAAAGATGTACTCGATTGTTAATTCATCTGCGGCTGTTGAGCCATGAGCGTTAGTGGCCGTACAATTTACTTTCATTACCAATGCCATACCATTTTCAGGATATTGAACACCACCTTTACCACCCGCAAAAGTCCATTCTACTTTTTCACCTGCCCCGTTTGTACCCGTTGCATCTTGACTTGTTGAGGCTGTGCCTACAATTTGATGACTACCATTTACACTTGTGTTTGAAGTATCAATTGATACATCCCATTGGAATGATGTTGCCCCCGTTGCTCTACAATATCCTTTGAAAATAAATGTTTCTTGTACCGCATTATTCGTGTAAGCACTAGACATTTGATTTATTTGAAAAGTTAATCCTAAATTATCACCTGCAAAGTTTGAGCCATCATCGTCAAAGAAAGTAATTCCTGTTTGAGCATCAACTACAACTGCATTGTCATAATTGCCACTAGAAGATGTTGCTATACTTACATTTGTTGGTGCAGAAGCACCGCCACCACCACCACCACTTGATTGACCTTCTTGTGCGATTGTTCCTATTATTGCGGGCATAAACATTTTAATCACCCAAGTGCAATCCAAGTAGTAGAAGAAGTTGCTATGAAAGTCTTAGCATTATATTGTGTAGTAATAGTAGTATTAGCAGCACCATTAATTGTATCATTACTATATCCATCTATTGTAGTAGTACCTGCATGGTCGCTTATAACAACAACTTGGTCGCCAGTCTTAGGGTTATCCCATAGAGTAAATGTACCTGCGCCTGTTGCTCTAACATAAGCACCTGCATGAGTATCTCTACTAAGTGCAGTTGTACCTGTACCTGAATAAGTTACCATTGAACCTGTAAATGCTCTAACACCCGCAGATGTATCATTAGTTTTGTTAGTACCAATTTCTAATAAATCAGTATGAGTATTAGCAACCATAGCGGATAACATCAAGTTACCATCTGACGTGCCTGAAGTAGTATCAACTAAATTGGCTTCTATTTTAGCATATGACCGTAAATCATGTAAGAAAGGAGAAGCCATTGAAGATTGACCACCCATCCATTGAATCTGCCCTAATATATCGTCATCTGCGACTTGGTTATCATCAACATAGCGTGTTAAACTAATAACAGGTGCAGCACTAGCAGATGTTTCATCTGAAAAGAATGTAAATTGACCCAAACCCTTTGTTTTGAAAGACATACCAACATCGGTTGTTGAACCTGTGGCTTCTAACCCCGGTCCTGTCATTCTGCCTGTACCTACTGTTTCTGTACTTACTACATCATTACCAAACAAAGTCCCTGTTGCTAAATCAGAAATACCATTCCAAACTTGTAGGTATGAATTAGCATTAGCCGTTGTTTGGAAAATTAATTGTTCATTACCATTTTCATCTAATACACCATGTGCATCATCTATTGCAATATTATGACTATTAGTATCTAAGTTAGCACCTAATTGTGGTGAAGTATCTTCAACAACATTGGATATTCCACCACCACTTGCTGCTTCTAAACCAATAGTACCTGCTGAATGGTCGTAAGTCATTACATAATTATCTTCGTTTGAACCTACCGATTGGTCTGCATCAAGAGTAAAATTACCTAACGATATATTGCCTGTTCCCATTGGAGTCAAAAACATATCAAAGTTAGCATCACCTGTATCTTGCATCTTTGACCCAATTTTTCCGGCAACATAACCACCATAATTTAATTCTCCTATTCTAAACTCTATCTGAGTTCCAAAGCCTGTTGTTCTTGTACCTGATGAAATCAAACCTGCAAACTGACCAGCAGTATAAACCTGATTTGTTGATGTAGTGTGAAATGCTGAATGGAATGGGTTTTCGTGACTACCACTACCCTTTACCATCAAAGAAAATGAATTAAGTGCTGTTGGATAATTAACTAATAGTGACCCTGAACCGTTGGTGTCAATTTTAATATCTCCATTAGCACCATCTACCATTTGTATTTGAGAAGAATTAGTTCCATCATTTGTTCTGAGAATTAAATCTTGAGTTCCCTTAGCATTGACATAACCTGCTGAGTTTCCATCTCCAACAGTTATTCCATATGGGTCAACTGTTAATTTTAATTGACCC
>Ga0098060_1000071_pt1 | contig 48690 bp, 25 predicted proteins | sample 21_taG_FD_77063 | JGI IMG/M metagenome (GOLD analysis project Ga0098060, IMG submission 77063) | Marine viral communities from the Subarctic Pacific Ocean - 21_ETSP_OMZ_AT15319 metaG | ecosystem: Environmental > Aquatic > Marine > Oceanic | place: Pacific Ocean | collected 2015-01-19 | reverse complement strand
TATTAATCCTAAAGCAGATATAAATAAAGTTCTTAGATTTTTAGAATTTAATAGTATCGTTAGAGACGACGATAAAGTAATAGACAGAACTAAAACTATTACAGGATTTAAAATTACTACAGAGACACAATCTAGTGATGTTATATACCAAACTACTCCTAATTCATTAACAAGATTAAAAAGACGTTTTGATAAATGGAGAATTAAACTACCTAGAGATAAAGATACTAGTGGACGTTTTAGATCTACACATTTTTTATTAACTTTATATTTCGACAATACTTATAATAAAGAATTAATCATGAATAGATTAGTTTCTTATTATGACCCACAAATATTTTAAATGCCAGATAAAAAACCTCCATATAATACTTCTGGTCCTAAAACTTCTACTAAAGAAAGTAAAGAAGAAAAGGATGCTATGAATGCTATGATGAAAGCAAGATTGGCGTATGAATATATGCACGGTAATCCTGCAGCCAAAAGAATGGTTGCTCCTACAGATAATCCATATAAGTTTGATAACGGTTATATAGGAACTCATTATATGTCAAGTTATGATAACTATGCTATTCCTGAAATACAAGATGTAGATGGTACTTTGAAAATGACAGGTCCCAGAGCAAATGAAGCAATAAGATTTGATAGAGAAGAAGATGCAAGATATTTTGCTAAAAATTATAAAAGAATATCTCCTGCTTTAAGAAATGGAGGAAAATTAAGTCTAGAAGAAGCTTTTGAAATTCACAATCAAGGAAGAGGTGCAGGTAGGATAAGTTTAGAAGAATTTGCTAGACTAGTTCCTAAATCAGATTGGGGAATGACTTATTTAGAAATGGCAGAAAAATATGGATGGGAAGGAAGTAATAAATTAAAAAAAGCAGAAGCTGAAGGAAAAATAAAATCATTAAAAAATGGAGGCTCAATGGCCCCTATTATTCCTACTTATTATAAATCTAAAGGAACTCCTATTTACAGAGATACTACTGCTTTGCCTTTTAAAACAGGAGGGTCTATAAGTATTAAACCTGAAAATAAAGGAAAGTTTACTGCTAAAGCAAATACTGCAGGTATGGGAGTACAAGCTTTTGCTGATAAAGTATTAGGAGCATCAGAAGGAACTTATTCTCCTAGTACAAGAAGACAAGCTAATTTTGCACGTAATGCTTCTAAATGGAATCGTAGTGGAGGTTTTATGTATGATAATGGTGGAGATTTATTAGCAGCAGGAAGAATGCGCCATTGGTTAGAAAATAATCCTGATGCTATACAAGGAGATGATTTTGGAAAAGTTACTAATATTTCAGAAACTACTGTATACCGTTCTCCTGAAAAAAAGAAATTACAAGGAAATCTTTTTCAAAAACTAGATCAACTAAAAAGAGCTACTAAAAAATATTATAGTGATAGAGGTTTTGGTAAAATCTTTTTAAAACAAAACCCTAATAGTGGTATAAGTGGATTGCGTCAAAATATAAACGCTTATAAAGAAAACTTAGAAAAAGAAAAAGGAAGATACGCAAAAGCAGAAATAGCTTTAAAAGATCTTAAAAAACATTATCCAGACACATGGAAAGATAAAAAACTTGCAGACGTATTTTCTCCAGAAGGTTATCAAAGTCTTTTAAGCTTACAAAAAAATGATAAAATTAGTACTGATAGATTTCGTACTTATTATGATAATTTTGCTAATGAGTATGATCCTTATATGGCTAGAGGAAAGGGGCCTAATAAAGTTTATGATGGTATTAAACTTGAAAAAATGTGGGGAAAAGATTATCCAGACTTTATAAACATGGTAAATAAATTTGCTATGGCTGCTCCTTTAATGGGAGGTATGGGCGCTTTTGCTCCAGAAATTGCTGGTGGAATAAGTTCAATAGGAAGGGGTTTAGGACATGCTTATACAAGTTTAGGACAACCTATTATAGGAAGTACTACTAGTACTGGATTATATTCAGGAGCTGCTCCTGCTTTACAATGGTTAACTCCTGGTTTAGCAATAGAAGGATACGGTGCTTATTATTTAGGAGATCAATTAGGAGATAGTAATTCTGATATGAGAAAGTCTTGGAGAAATGTAGCAAAAGATCCTAATTTAGGCACAATTGATGAAGCAATTGGCGCAACTGCTTTTCCTTTTTTAGGAGCAAGTGGTACTTTATTAAAAACAGCAGGAACAGTTGCTCCTAAAGTTATTGGAGCTGCAAAAACTGCATATAATGTTCCTCAAGTAAGAACTGCAGGAACAGGAATAAAAGAAGTTTGGAATAAACCTTATAGATGGAGTGAATTAGGAAAACAAAGAAGTGTTTACAGATTTGAAAAACCTAAAACAACATCTCTTAGAAGTAATGTAAAAGCAGATCCTACAAGAGATGTTACAAAAAATAGATGGTATCAAGATAAAAGTAATCCTGATTGGCATCTTTACAGTGATCCTAAAGTAAATCCTAATGCTAGACGATTTACTGGGTCAGAAGCTGCTATAAAAAAATATAATTTAGAAGCTATACAAAATAGAATGGCTGCTGGTAAAAAAGTTAGCGAAGCAGAAAGAGTAGCAGTAGAAAGAAGTATTGGAAGTATGGGTGATATTAAGATGCGTAATTATGTAAGTGAAGTAAGAAGAAATTTTGGAGAAGCTAGGGCAAAACAAATAGAAGAACTTGTAAAAAATCCTAATAATTATTGGGATTTTAAAACATTTAAAGAAGATCCAGTAAATAGATTTTTATTAAGATCTGCTCCTGCAAATAAATCAGAATATTTATTACCAAATAAATTTGCTTTTGACCCTGTTAAAAAAACTTCTGAATTAAAAAATATGAGTCCAACTGATAAATTTAATTATTTTAAAAATATAGGAGGTGAGTATAAAGTAGGCGTAGCTCAAGCAGAATCTAAAATGGCTCCTAAAATAGCTGAAGTAGTTTCTCCTGCAGGAAAAATAAGTAAAACTTCTAAGATTGGAGATAAAGTGGCTGGCTTCCAAGATGACGACAAATACGTTTCTCCAACAATAGAAACAGATAAAATAACTACAAGAATTCCTTAAAAATTTAAATTATGTATATTAATGTAGACGATCCCCCCAAATTAACTGATTTATCTAAAAACGATAGATTAGCTTTAGTATATAATGAAGTAGTTAATCATATAGCTAGATTAAAAGCATCTGGAAGAATTCCTGAAGGAATGGATTTAAATGCAGAAGGAATTACTTCTCAAATTATTCTTGAAAGCGGCTGGGGCGGATCTCGTCTTGCAAAAGAGTCTAATAATTTTGGAGGACTTACTGCAGGCAAAGCTTGGAAAGGTCCTGTAGACACTGTAGAAAATGATCCTTTTACAGGAAAAACTTATAATTATAGAGTATTTGATAGTCCTTTAAAGGGTATTCAAGCTCAAGTAGAATTTTATTTACCTGATGTAAATTCTAGATATGCTAAAGCAGGAGTATTGACTGCTAAAAATGCTGATGAACATTTTGCTAGAGTAAAAGCTGCAGGATATGCAGAAGATGCTAACTATGTTTCAAAATTATCTTCTTTTGTTAGAAGCACAATTAGGCCTAGATTAAAACGAGGAGGAAATCAAGAAGCGCTTAATGAATGGTATGCTTCTCAAGATAGCTATAATAATAATGAACAATTTGCAAATGCATTAAATGCTGAAGAATCTTCTCAAGAAATTACTAGAGTTCCTAGATCTGTACAAGAAAATTTAGGAGAAGATTTTGCGCAAACACAAAAAGAAACATTTGATGCTTATGAAACAAAAGCAAAAAAAGATACTGCAGCAATACCTAATCAAAATACTTTAGATCAAACTACTGCAAGCATTTTAAATCTTACAGATTCTAATAATGCTGATATAGAATCAATGATTACTAACCGCGACTTAGCTAGTGCAGATAATAACCAAGTTCAAATTTTTTCTGAAGAAACAGAAAAACAAAATGCCCAAATAGCTGCACAACAAATGAAAAAAGAAAATCAATTGCAGCAAATAATGAATGCGTCTATTATGGAAGATAACAATCCTTCTTTTGGACAAGGAATGCTTTTTGGTACTGATAAAAGAACGGGAGGATATATTAACCGTTTTAATAATGGAGGAGCTATGTATCCAAAACGAAAATATTATAATCCTGGTGGTTCTTTAAATGGAGATGATCCTAAAAATCCAATTAATTATCAAGTAGATGCAGCTACAGGGAATTTAAGAATATACGATCCTAATACTAATTCTTTTAACGTTACTAATGTTCCGTATGAAGGAGATACTACAGGTATGATGAGTCATATAGGAGAAAGATTTATGGGAACGGATAATACTTCTAACGAAGCTGTATATAACCGATTAAAAATGGGTCAAGATTTTTATAACATGGAAAATCAAAGATCTTTAGCAGCACAAAAACAAATAGCAGAAAGAACAGATTCTTTAGTAGGCCAAAAAAATGAAGAATGGTTACCTAGCAATGTAGTAAATTTTTTAAAAACTGGTAATAAAGGCGGTGAATTTGCAGGCTGTATGGCAGGATCATCAGGCTGTTTAGAGCCTACTCGTGAGCAAGCAGCTAATGCAGATTATATAAATCAAAGTACTATTCCTTATTTTGTACAATCAAAAGAAGATAGAACTACTAATCAAATTTTACCTTTTAAAAATAATACTGCTCCTGAAGGCTTTAGAGAAACATATAAAAATACAGAGTTTAGACCAAATATATTTCCAACTGCTAGAGTAGAAAATCCTAATTATGGAAAATTAAATGAGGTAACGGGTAAAGTAGATAATAGAACACATATTACTAAAAAGTCTTCTAGAGGAAATACTAGGAACACATCAACACAAGCAGCAGGAGAAGCTATTCCTACTATTACAGGAAGTGCTACTTATGTAAGCCAATTTCCAAAATTAGGAATGAGTGCTGTTGCTCCAGGAGAGCCTATATTAGAAGGAGATAGATATATGCAGGGAGGAAGAGATGGTGAAAATAATGATAAAATAGTTAGAACAGCAAAAAATAATGAAAGTCATAATAAAGGAGTAGGTACATTTAAAGAACAAGATATTATTTATAATGGAGATTGGGACGAAAATGATAATTGGGTAGACGACAAAAATGATATTATTGGGATAAATAATATATTTAATACAGGAGAAATAGGAGGCAGTCTTTCTTACAACGAAACATTTAAAGGGAGTACATTAAATGATGATTCTAATCAATCAGGTTCAGGAAATCTACTTACTAGATATGGAGGAGATACTCCATATTATAATTCTATAAGGCAAGATTTATTTAAAGATTATGGATTTGACAATAATTCTGCTAGAAACTTTATAAGAAATTATGAACGATCACAAATACCTTTAGATAAGTTGCCTATTAAAAAGCCTGGACTTTTAGAAAACAAAGTTTCTAGTAATATTATTAGAGGAGAAGGATATCCTGATACAAGAAAAGGTAGGAAGCAAAAAGAACACAATGATGCATATATAAAATGGTATATGTCTCAAATGCAAAAAAAATAAGTTAACTTTATAAAAAAGTACGGAATGAAAAAATATATGAATTATGGCGGTAGAACTTTTGCAGCTGGCGGAGCTATGCCTATGGAACAGTTGACTGAGTTTAATGAAGGAGGTCGTCATGAAGAAAATGGTTTGGGAGGTATTCCACAAGGAATGAATCCTGATGGGCAAATGAATTTAGTAGAAGAGGGAGAAACTAAGTTCGATGCTGAGAATTATATTTATTCTGATTCATTAAAAGTAGATAAAGAATTAGCAGAAGCTTTTAACCTTAGTCCTAAGATGGTAGGTAAAACTTTTGCAGATGCAAGTAAAATGGCAGGTCGTAAAAAATCTAAGCGTGAGGGAGATGCTATAGAAGAAGCTGCTAATGAAAAAGATTTAACAAATCTAATGGAAGCACAAGAAGCTTTCAAACAAGCACGAATAGAAGAAAAGCTACAAGAAATTGCTGAATTAGATCCTAACGCTCTTCCTGCTTTAATGGGACAAGGACAACCACAAGGCGGTCCTCAAGGTGATCCAGCAATGGGAGGCCAAATGCAAGAAGCCCCTATGGATGAACAAGCTATGATGGAACAACAAATGATGGCGCAACAAGGAGGCGGAGGTCAACCTTCTCCTGAAGAAATGGCTATGATGCAACAGCAACAAAATATGGCTATGGGTCAACAAGAAGGTATGATGAGAGCAGGAGGGCCTTTAAATCCTCCATATGGTCCTATAACTGAAAAAGAAAGCGAACTACAAGATGATTACAAAAGAGCTAAAAAATATGCTTATGAAACTGATTTAACATTTAACCCAGAAAAGTTGGTAAGAATGCAACCATTAAACTGGGAAGATGTTTCATTAGAGGACTATCGAAAAATGGTAAACACTCCTAAATCTAAATATTACTCTTTTGATAGGGCTGATGATTTCAAGTTAGCTCCAGAAGCTGAAAAGTTAGGTGGATATTTAGGAGATGGAAAAGGTTCTTTTTCAAAACGTTCATATGCACCAGGTGGTTTTATGGGGACGACTAATACTTTAGGAGATCCTCCACCTAATATGGCTACTACTAGTAGAGCCAATTCAGTAGGTGATGGAGATTTTACTTATAAATTTTCTGATAATAGTGCTAAAAAAAGAAATCCTTTAAATAGTTTTTACGAAAACCAAGGATTTCAAAAAGAATATATTATGGATCCAAATAATCCAGAAGTCACTCAACAAGTTTTTATAAATCCAAATGATCCTAAACAATCTAAACTTACAGGAAACCGTGTAAAAATGTTTAGAATGGCAAATAAAGGAAAACTTCCTTTAGTACAAGGAGAATATGACGGTTCTTATGCTATGGGTGGTAACTTAATGCAATCTGGACAAGAAGCTGGATTAAACCCTATGCAAGGAATGAATCAGTTTTTTAATATGGGAGGTATGTTAAGCGGAGGTTTAGCAGAACAAAATCTTAATCTTAATCAAGGACTTGCTTCTCAAATGCGTAGAGGAGGAAAAATGTGTTACGGATGTGGAGGTGCTATGCACAACTACGGAGGTCGTATGAACCAAATGGCAACAGGTGGTGAGATAGTCGCAGGTATAGGATCAGGTTTATACGGAATAGGAGAAGGTCTTTTAGATACTTTAACTTTTGGTCTAACAGATGAACTTACCGATAAAGGATATGAAGCTTTACAAGAAATAGGCCCAATGAAAGGAGAAGATAATGTTGGAGATGCTATTAGAGGAGGAGCAAATGTTGCAGGAGCTGCAACAGGAGCCGTTCTTACTGGAGGTGCTACTACAGGTTCTGCAGTATCTCAAGGATCTAAAGGAACAGGAGATATGCTCGGAGCTATTGGAGAAGAAACAGGAAATGAAACTTTAGGTAAAATAGGTAAAGGAGTTGAAGGTGCAGGACAAGTTGCAGGAATGTTTATAGGAGGCGGCGGTGCAGGCTCTGCTGCAGGTAAAGCTGCTGAAGGGGCAGGAACCGTTGCTGCTGGTGCAGGTACATTAGGTGCAGGTGCAAAAGTAGCTGAAGCTGCTAAAACAGCAGAAGCAGCTTCTAAAGCTGCACAAGCTGCTAAGTTTGCTAAAGTAGGAGAAATAGCAAGTAACAAAGGTGTACAAGCAGGAGTTAATATGGCTACACAAGCAGTAGGAACTGCAGCAGATAAAAAAGAAGCAGAAAGATTAACAGAAGCAGAAAGAATGCGAATAGAACGAGAAATGATGATGACTAATGATCCTACTTCTTCTTATTATAATCCAACAGTCGCTAGATACGGAAAAAAACTTTATAAAGGAGGCGGACGTTTGTATAATACGGGCGGCCCCTTAACTCTAAAGAAAAGTATAACTAATCCCGATGGAACTACTATTGAACAAGATGTTACTTATAATTCTATGGAAGAATTATTAGCTGATACAGAAATGGTTAATAAGTACGGAGGAAAAGAAGCTACTAGACAAGCTTTTGCAAATAGATTTAAAAAGAGCAACATTCCTACTTCAATAAGTGATCCTATAGGAACTATAGCAAATCAAGTTTTAAATCCTGAAACAGAAGAAAATCCTGCAATGATTTCTTATATAAATAAATTTAAAGAACAAGAAGAGGCAGATCGTAAAGAAGAAATTGAAAATACAATTAACACTATGCGAGAAAAATCAGAGTATATGCCGCAAGTAAAACGAATGCCTGTATTGCCTGCAGGAATGTTAACCGCACCACAAACTAATCAACAAATGGTTATTCCTGATGCACCTATCATAGAAAACGAACCTACTCTTGTAGATCCTACTGTTGTACAAACTTCTAAAACACAGGCTCCTCCTAAAACAGGAGTAGACGGAGTAGTAGACCCTAATAAAGATAAAGATGATAATGAAGTTGATGTAGATGTGGACCAAACAGATGTAAATAGAGATTATACTTTTAAAGAAAGTCCTGGTCAATTTGCTGCTAAGATGGCAGCTCCTATGATGAATTTATATTCAGGATTATTTGATAAATATGACCCTAAATTTGAGCTTGAGTTTCAAAAAACAACAGCTCCTAAATTAGATTATACTGAAAGCATAAATAGTATTAGAAGAAATGCTGCTAAGACTAAAAGAGCTTTTAAGAAAGTAGGAAGTAATCCTAGTAATATGTTAGCACTAAGTCAGCAAACAAATAGTTTAGAAGCACAGGCAATTCAACAAATTGATGTTATTAATGCTAAATTAGAATTTGAAGCAGAAAAACTTAATAATGCTCAAAAACAAAGATTAGAAAAAACTAAAAAAGAACTTCAATTAGGTTTTGAAGAAGCTAAAAGAAAATCTTTACAGGCAGCTGCTAAACAATTTCAAGATATTGCAACTACTAATCAAGCTAATGAACTTGCTCAACAATACGCAGCAATGGGAGCAGAAAATGTTGGAAAAGTAGAATACCAAACTTTAGTAGAACAGCTAGGTGACTTATTAAAGAAAAGAAAAGAAAAGAAAAATAAAAAGAAATAAGATATGTTATCTCCAATATCTACACCATATACTTCTGAATACAAACCTTTAGGATTAGAATCTTTTGCTGCGCCTTTATCTAAGATGCAAGAAAAGTTTGATATTGCTAAATCAGAAATAGATAAAACTAAATATGCTTTATCAAGATTATCTAAAGACGACGAGCGTGCAAAAAAATTGTTATTAGATTTAGATGCAAAAACAAATGAGCTTTCTCAAAATTTATCTAGATCAGGTAATTATAAACAAGCTACTCAACAGCTTAAACAATTAAATGAATTCTTTACTAGTAATAAAGAGCTTTCAGGAATGCGAAGTAATTATGATTCTTATAAAGAGAATTATAAAATTATGCGAGATAGAGTAGATGGAACAAACATGACTGAAAAAGATTTTGAGCTTTGGGATTATAATGTTAGAAATAAATTTAAAGGAACCAATTACGATAAGGCAACAGGAACTTATAATACTGGAGACTTTAGTCCTAAAAGTTTTAATTTAGAGAAAGAGTTAGAAGATAAAGTTTTACAAATAGCAGGCATGGAAAACTCTTCACAACAATTAAATGCTATTTTAAATACTAATCCAAATGCTGATCCAGGACAAGTAAGTCAACAATTAATTAAATCTATAGAAATAGGAGACGTTCAAAGATCTATAAGAAACTTTATTCTTACAGGAGATAGATTTAAAAATTGGAAAGCTGAAGAAGCTCAGATGGAGTTTTTTATGAAAAATGATCAAGCTAAAAAAGCAGTGCTTCAAGGAATGTCTGAAGAAGAAGATCCTCTTTATTTTTCAAAAAATGCTATAAAAAGAGCTATTCCTGAACTACAAGAAATTGTAGATGATCTTACAAAATTAAAAAATAACGAAGAAGAATATAATAATCTTAGTGAAGAACAAAAAGCAACGTTAAATCAAACTCTAAAAGAGAATGAAGAAAAGATGGGAGAACTTTATTCTTTATTAGACAGTAATGACCCTGATGCAATAGAACAAGAAGCTGGAGGAATTTATCTAGCAGAGCAAATGGGATACTTTGATAAAATTGCTTTAGCAGGAGCTGACGTAGTAGATTTTATTAATGAAGGGGCTATTACTTTTTCAGGAGGAAATAGTAAAAAGAATGAAAAAATAAAAGAAGCTCAAGCATTGACTATTAATACTCAACTAAATCCTGTTAACGTTATGAAAGAATCTTCTAGCGCAGGAGGAACTGCGCCAGGAGCAGCAGAAGAAAACTTACAATTAGAACCTGTTGAATATACTATGACTGATTTAAATGAATTTGGAGAAGAAATTCAAAAAACAGTTACTATAGAACCTGCTAGTAGTGTTGGAGAATTATATCAAAACAATGTTACAGACGGCCAATTAATAAATGGTATATATTTTACATCAGATGTTTTAAGTACTTTAAAAGAAACTCCTACTAGAAGATCAGAGAATAAAATAACAGATGCTGTAGGATTTATAGAATTTGAAAACAATGAATATGCTAAAACTACTGTAGGATATGAAGAAATGTTTGATGCTAGAATTAATAAATTAGGGGATAATATAAAATTAAATCAAACAAAATTATTAGATCCTAATTTAAAAGATGAAGAAATAGCGGAATTAGAAAGTTTAATAGCAACTGATAGACGAGAAAAATACCAAGCTCAATTTTTAAAAACTTCTCAATTAAAAGATTTAGATTATTTAGTTACAGATTATTTACATGATAAACCTGAAGAAGAATTAGTTCAACTTATAAAAGATAGCGCAGGAGTTTTAGAAATGTCTGATGAAGATATTTTGAAAAGTGTTAGAATGATGAAAGAAAACTTTAATAGTAATACTGTAAGTAGTCCTCGATTTCTTAATAATCTTTTAAATACAATAGAATCTAGTTCTAAAAAAGAAGGCAGAGAGTTAACTCAAAAACTTGATGCTGAATATGATCAACTTTTAAAGGATGCTTCTGTACAATTTTTAGGAAAAAACTTTGAAGATTTAACTGAAGATGAGCAAACTATGCTTGTAGAAGATTATTTAGAGATGAGAACAGATACTATGGAGGAAGGGTATGAAGATTTACCTGAAGAACAAAGAACTGCTAGAGGAGAATTGTTTATGAGATATGAAGAATTAGATCGTGAAATAGGGCCTGCTTTAAAAAATGTAGATCTTGGTTTTAATCCAGGAGAGCTTTTAATTAATAAAATTTTTAAAGACTATAGAAAATCTAAAACATTAGGAACTGAACAGTTTTATCAAATACCTGAAATAGTTATTGACGAAAGTTCTGATAAATTTTCTGGCGGGCAGTTTAAATCTTTAGTAGAGGATAGTATGTTATCAAGAGGTTCTCAGAACTTTAGAGTTTTTTGGGACCCTTCTACAAGACAAAGTGTTGAGTTAGACCCTGGAGGATTAGCACATTCATTTACATTAGATGCCTATAGAACAGATAATCCTAGATTTGCAGGAATAGATCAAAATGATAATGTTATTATAGCTTTTTATAGAAAATCTGCTCTTACTGATCAAAATCAAAATCTTAAAGAATGGGAAGAATACGTAGATAAAGGAAGTACTCCTGTTGCTGCTTCGACTCGAAAAGCAATGAAAGAAAATGCACAAGTAAAATTTTCACAAGCAGATTTAAACAAGATGCAGAAAAATAATCCTGACGTTTTATATATAAGTTCTGCAGGATTAAGTCAAAAACCTGTTGAACAAATTACTGAAAACTTTGTAGATTATATAGAAAGTGCTAGCACAATAGCTAACGAAGATAGTAGAATAGAATTTATAGAAAAACAAAGAGCAAATTATGCTCCTTTTTATATGGCCTCTAGTCCTGAAATAGCTGCTAGTTATAATAAGTTTGCTAATACTTTACAATACAGAGCTTTAAACGGAATAGATTCAGAAATAAATCAAACTGCAGCTAGTCAAGGAGTAATTAGTGATCCTTTTCAAGATGCTAATGGAAACGTTGTTACTAGAGAATATAATGCTAGATATCAAACACAAGACGGAGAAATTAAAGTACAATATACAGAAGTAATAAGAGATGCAGATAGTTTTGAAATAGTAAGTCAAACAGATTTACCCGCACTTACTATAAGTAACCAAGTTAATTTGCCTACTGCTTTAGCAAAGTTAGATTTAACTTTTGGTACAGGAGCTACAAATAATTTAAAATATACTACTAAAGGAGGCAGAAGAGTTCCTTTAGTTTTGGCAAATTTAAATCCTAGTATTTATCGAGATCCTAAAAGAATGAATAACATTATAAAATAATGGCTGAAGAATCTACAGAAAAAGAATTAAAACTTGCAGGTTTAAAAGGAATAAATACAGCTAATCCTGACGGAGAACCTGAAACTAATCCTATATTACAATCTTCAAAAGATAAGATAACATCTTCTGATGCTTATATAAAACCTGATACTAAAGATCAAAGTTTTATATCTGATTTAGCAAGTGCTGGAGTTAATGGTGTAACTAGTGATACTATTAAAGGAACTAACTTTACGATAGATCCTATTGCTAAAAATCTTTTTACTCCTGTAGACTTAGCTAAAGCAATTCCTGATCCTATTGAGCGTGCTAAATATATTAAAGAGCACGGTAATAAGATGACCCAGTTATTAGACCCTGAAACTTATGGTATAACTTTTAACAGACAAATTGCAGATTACGCAGGTTATAGAAAACAAAATTATCCAAAACAATTAAAAAAGTTTGTAGATGATTTAGATGAAAATCAAGGTTGGGTAAGTTCTTTAGGAAATAACTTTGCTAAATTATTAGGAAGTACTACAGCAAAAATAGGGGCTAATATGATAGCTCCTATATATGGACTAGGTTCTGCGCTTATGAACAATGATTCAACTAAAATTCGAGACAATAACTTAATAGATTTCTTTGAAGAAATGGATGAAGATATAACCAAAGAATTTGTAGTTTATGGAGGATATGATTACGGAAAAGAACTTGATGATGCTGGTAATGTAGTAGGACAACAAACTTTCTTTAGTAGACTATTTAGCCATCCTTTTAAATCTATTAACGATGATATTGTTCCTACCGTTGCTTTTGTAGCAGGAGCTGTAACTTCAGAAATGATTTTAGGTAGGTTAGGTATTCATATAGGTGCTAGTAAATTAGCCAGAGGATTTTTTAGAGCAGGTGCTTTTACAGCTCAAAAATTTGCAAAAGGGTATAGAGTAATAAGAGGTTTAGATAAATTAAGTGATATAGAATCTATGAGGCGAGTTATTAAAGTCTCAAATGCTATGACAAAAGGAGCAGGAAAAATTGCAACTATGTATCGTTCTGCTGCTTATGAATCTGCGTTAATAGGTAATGACACTGAAAGCAATACTTTAATGCAGTCTAAATTCGGTTATATAAAAAGTAGTCCAGAATTACTTAGAGACTACCAACAATTAATTGCAGAAAACACTGATGAGTTTGGAAATTTAGAACTTACTCAAGAAGAACTTATTGATCAAATAGCTCAAAGAATTCCTCCAGGAGTATTAGCACAGATGGAACATAGTGCTAGAAGTGCGGGTAAAGCCGCTTACCTAACTAATATTCCTTTAGTAGGAGCAAGTTACATGATTCAGTTCCCTAAAATTTTTGGAACAAGTTATAGAGGAGGACAAAAAATTCTTTCTAAAACAGGGCCATTATATGGAGCTACTATGGAAGGAGGAAAATTAGTAAGTAGATTTTCTAAAGCAAAAGGTTTTGAAAAGCTTGTATTTAAATATGCGCTTCCTAGTTTAAAAGCAGGGGGTACTGAGGCTTTTGAAGAATTTTCTCAAGGAGTTATAGAAAAAGGATATGCTGATTATTGGTCAGCTCCATATTCAGATACTTCTTTAGAATCTTCTATTGGATTTTTACAAGCAATGGGATCTGCTTCTAGAAAATATGTTAAATCAGTAGAAGGAATAGATTCTATTACATTAGGATTTTTAATGGGATTCTTGGGAATTCCTATGGTAAAAACTAAAGCAAGTGGTAAAGTTGGTTTAGGATGGAGCGGGGGTTTTTATGAAGCAATATCAGAAGTAGGAGAAAAAATTAGTGAAGTAGAAGCTGCAATAAAAGCTTACAATGACGGACCGCAAACAAATGAAGTATTAAAAAATAACTTTGATGCTTTTAGGGCTAATGTTACTATACAAGAACAAAAAGAAAAAGCATTAGAAGAAGGAGATGTTTATAATTATAAAAACGCAGAGCATGATGAACTACATAACTATGTAGAAAATAAAATGCAAAACGGTATTTTAGATACAGTTTATCAAGATATAGAAGCTCTTAAAGAAATGAGTCTAGAAGAGTTTAATAAACAATTTGCTCATAAAGAAGCAGACTATCAATTTACAGAAGAATCTAAAAAGAAAAATTTAGAAACTTTTGAAGAAAACGTAGATCAAACTGTTAAAGCTTTTGATGCAACAGAAACTGTTTTTAATGACAAAAGAGCTTGGATAGATAGATTTTTTGCTAAAGACTATACAGGATTAAATCCTATAAAAGAGTTTGCTACTCAAGATATTAAAAATGCAGTTAAAGATCAGCCTGAAACAGAAGCAGCTGTTAGAAATTATATAAGAAACAAACAAAATGTTTTTAAAAAGAAAGTATTTAGTTTACTATCTACTACTAATAATTTACAAAAAAGAGAAAAAGAATTACAAGATAGGTTAAGAGAATTAGCTCCCAATGCTAATCTAACTGCTTTAATGAAAAATGAAAACTACAAAGAAGTTTTAGCAGCTTTAGAAAAAGGAGATAAAATTTATTTTGCAGAAGAAGAAGGAAAGAAAAAGTTAGATAGTTTTATTTCTGAAATATTAAGTAATATAAAAGAAGAAAATTTTGAAAATTATAACTTAAACAAAGATGAAATTAAAAGTTTAGTTAATGATATTTTTAAAATTAAATCTAGAAGAGCAAAAATTTCAGAAATTTATTCTACTCTATTTACAAAAAAAGGGGCTAATAAATGGTTAACGTTACAAGCAGAATTAGAAAATAGATTTCAAGAAGAGCTGTTAGACAATGTTAGAAAACAGGCTGAAGAAGCAGTAGAAAAGAAACAAGATGCTGCTAGCCTAAAAACAGTTTTAGATAATTATCGACAAATATTTAAAGAGGAGTTGCCTGCTAACTCTGAAAAAATTACAGAGCAATTAAATAAACTAAAAAGTAAATTATCTGATACAGAAAGTTTTAGTTACGAAGAAATAATAGATCTTTTAAAAGACGGAAAAAATACAAATTTAATAGAACATATTTTTGAAGTACTAAATAATAGAGATCAAATGCCTAATGGTTTAAAATTTTCTTTAGACAATATAGATCAATTTAAAGATAATCAAGAATTCAAAGATAATTTTCTTAATGCATTTGCTACTATTTACAATAATTTTGAAAATATTATAGAAGAAATTTCTGATGCATTAACTAATCCTGGAAATAAAAAAGTACAAAATACAACTCCAGAACCTAGCAACGAAGGCTTTGAAGAAGATACTAAAGAAGCAGTTACTCTAGACTCAATGCTAGATGAGCTTATCGAAGAAGATACTAAAGGAGTTATTCCCACAATAAATGAAAAAAAAATATTATTTGATCGAGACACAAAAAAATTAGTAGGTGCAGAACCTGGGGCAGATGGAAAACCAGTAGAGTGGTATGATAAAGATGGACCTTCTAATCAACCTGATATTAAAGGATATAATATGAAGTTGGTTAATTCTCCTGATTGGTTAAGTAATGAATATCTAGAAAAAAAGAATGTAACAGCTACATTTAAATTTAGTGAAGATGAGTATGGAGACAAAACTAAATATGGTGCTTCTAATATAGGAATTAATGTTTTTCACGGAGACGTATTTATAGGAAGGCTTCCTGTAGCAACTTCTGATCCAAGCTCAATAGCTCTTAGAGAAGCGCTATACAACGGGAAAGTCGATAAAGACGGAACTATTTTAGGTAAAGAAGATACTGCTGTTACTCAAGAATATTCAGGATACCAAGCTGTAATTGTTCCTGCAGCTCCTAAAACAGAAACTACTAAAGATCCTATTACAGATACGCCAAAAGATTGGGACATAAATAATAAAATTCCTATAACAAAACTACATATTAGAAAAGATTTACCTTTAACAGACGAGGGAATCGTTCCATCTGATCCTATTCAAATATATGAAATCAGTGAAGAATCTTTTAATAATAGAAGAGCTACAGGAATAGAATCTCTATATCCAAAAGTAGTAAATGCAAAAGGTGAATTAGTATATCCAGAAACCTATAAAGAATATCAAGATTATTTAAAACAAGAATATAAGATAATAGAATCTAAAATTAAACAAGCTCTTAAACAAGATACTGTTGAAAAAGCTCAAGATATTATAGGTAAAATACTTGCTAGAGATTATGGTAATTTTATAAATGAAGTGCAATCCATTAAAGATTTTGTTAAAGCACGTTATGAAGGAAAAACTGATCAAACTTTTGCAGAGTGGAGTCAGAAAAAATCTGAAACTAAAACAAAAACTAAAGAAACTACTACACCTGAAGCAGAAGTAAAAGTAGAAGCTACTAAAGCTACTAAAGCTGAAGAAGAAGCTAATAAAAAAACTATAATAAATTTCTTAAATAGTAAAAAATCATTTGAAGAATTAAGTGAGGAAGAAAAGAATAAATTAGCTATAGTTTGGCAATTTCAATTCGTTAAAGCGAGTGAGACTGAGCCTTTAAACATGTCAAAAGATTTAAAAGACTTAATTAATTCTGATGAAGTAAATCGTCCAGATTTAACAAAATTAGAAGATAATAAAGATGTAATGGATTTTCTAGTGCAAATAGTGAATCCTATAGAACAATTTGTAGACAATAAAATAAACGAATTCATTAAAAATAATTTAGATTTAATTAAACAATCAGGAAGATATTATGAGAGATTTAAACGGGTTGGTAAAGAAGAATATGACGAGATATCGGAACAGAGTTCTATATTTGATATAAAAAATGTTTTTTCTGATTCACAAGTATTACAACTACTATCAGAAAATAAAATAGATTTTGGAAAAACTAAAAAAGTTGCACCAGAAACAGAAGTAGAAGCTAGCGACAAAATAATATGGGCTCATCCAGGTTTAGGTAAAACTACATTCAAAAAAAGCAATCCTGAAAATGCAATAGATTTTGACACTGACTTTAAACCCGCAATAGCTAAAGCTTTAGGTTTGCCTAAAAACAAGCAAAATAGCAAGGGTTTAAATGAATGGAGAAAAAACAATTCTGAAGAAGATTTTAAAGTTGAAATGAGAAAAGCTTGGAAAAAAGCTGTTTCTGAATCTAAGAAAACAGGAAAAATGCTACTTGTGTCCGACATGATGTTTTTAAAAGAAAATGAATCTGACTTTGATAAAGTAATAAATACTAGCAAGGAAACTTTTATAGAAAGGGCTACTAAAAGAGGTGATAATACAGAAGACTTAGACTCATGGAAGTCTAATATAGACAAAACTTTATCTAATGTTGACAGTAGTAAAGTTGTGAGTACCAATAAGTACTTTTCAGAAATACAACCAACACAACAAACTAGTGAAGTAGAAACAGAAGTAGAACAGAGTGCTAGAGGAAAAGTAATAGATAAAAACTTTAAAAGTATTATAAAAGCTCTTGGTGATAAAGCTCTTATGCAAGGGACTCAGTATGTGGGACAAAAGAAATGTTAATTAAAATCATTAAATTTGATAAAATTTAATCAATGGCTTGTAAATATTGGTACGACGGTTCATTTAGAACAGAAGCAGAATTTAAATCTATTTTAGAAAATGGATTAATAGATCAATTAGTAAATGATCAAGTAATCTCTTTAAAAGAGTTTGAATTAGATTCTTCTAAAATTAAAAACCAACCTAAAACATCTATTACTAAAAAACCTATTGAATTAAGAATTAGAAGAAAAATTCAAAGAAACCTTAATGTAGGTAAAAATCCTAAAAACAGATCAGAACCTTTAAAAAATAATCCAGCTACTTTACTTCAACAAGCCGCAGATGCACGAGGAGATAAAGACAATCAATTAATGCTTGTTATAAAAACTAGAACAGGTGTTAAGTTAGGAAATAGTTCAGAAGGAGATACTCGATTAGAAAATATTCATACAGGAACAGGTCCATTATCTAAAAAAATTAAAGAAATAATAGAAAACAGTAAAACAGATTTTGCTGCAAGTATGAAACCTGGATATGTTTATATGTTAGTTCCTTCTGCATATGGCCATTATCCAGTAAGATTGTTTACTAATTTAGTTAAAGACACTAACGATTTTAAACCTCTTAAACAAGAATTAAAAAATTTAAGAGATGCAACTGATCCTTCTGATATACAAAAATCTAGAAGTATTATAGAAGATATATTATATAGATTTGAAGTTACATATGACAGGCAAAAAGAACAATTTGATTTAGTATGGGAAGAAGTTCAGGATAATGGTAGTGTTAAAGTGTTTGATTTATCGTATCCTAGTTCTGATTTAACAGGTTTATTTGAATTTTTAGGAGGCAGGATTAGAAAAGTAAGTTACTGGCAAATTAATAGCGATGGTTATAATGAAAAAGTAGCAAATAGTAATGCTATTAAAACAGATTTATTTCACGATAATGGAAACTTTTTTCACTCAAGCTCTTTCTTTTTAGAAACATATCAACTATCGTCTGAAGAGAAAGAATCTTATAAAAAACAAGTATTAGAATTTGATAAATCAAATACTCCAATATTTAACGAAGAATTTGGAGAATCTGCAGAATCTGCAAGTACTCCTAATCCTGATGTAAGTTCTACTAAAGAACAAGAAAGTCCTTTATTTAACGAAGAATTTCCAGATGATGCAGATTTAGCTGGTCTTGGAATATCTATGGATGACTTATTAGGATCTGCTAGAGCTACCCAAGCCGAAGAAAAAAAAGAAACAAAAGAAGAAGCAAAAGAAAAGACTAGTTCAGAAGATGTATTTAAAGAAGGGTCTTTAGAAGATATTGAAAATGCTATAGAAGCAGCTAAAGAGCAAGAAGCAAGAGAAGCTGGTGAAGGTGCTGAAGTAATAGAACAAGAAGGCATAAATAAAACATTAGAAGCTTTAGAAGAAGAAGCTGCTAAACAACAAACTCTTTTAGATACTAATGAAGAGACAGGAGATGATATTGATACCGACGGTCTTAGTGATGATAGTGGAGACTTTTTTGCAGATCCTAACCTTAAAACAAAAATGGGTCCTAAAGCAGATCTTCCTAGTAAAGAAGATGCTAAAAAAGCCAGAAAAAAAGGATTAGAAACTCTTAAAAGAATATTAGGAGAATCTTTTAAAAGAGAATCAGGAAAAGGTGGTACAGTTAGAATTGTAAGAAATTTTGAAAATATAAAAAACTATTTGCCTAAAGAATCTTTTGAGCAACTTGAAGAAGCTTTAAAACACGGTGATGAATTGTATGGTTTATTTACTACAGCAGCTGTATTAATACAAGAACTTGCTCCTGCAGGCACAGAAGCTCACGAAGCATTCCATGTTATATTTAATTTAGTTCTTCCATTAGAACAAAGAATTAAAATTTTAAATGAAGTTTTTTATAAGTATCAAGAAGAGATTCCTTTGACAAGAAAAGAAGTTACTTTAGAAGATGGCACTAAAAAAGTTCAATATGTTAGGCCTACATTTATTGAATTAGAAGAATTTTTAGCAGATAAATTTACGGCTTACGAACAAAGCCAAGAAGTTAATAAGCTTAAGCCATTAAGTAAAGAATCTTTTGAAAAAAAGAAAAGCGGATTAACAGGAGTTCCTACTTATGATGCATATAATGCAGGAGTAGCTAATTTTAAAAATACCAATTCTTTTTTTAAAGGATTAAATAGAATGCTTAAAGTATTCTTTAAAAAGAATAAAGTTTTAAATATTGATAATCTTTTTGAGAATATAAATTTAGGAGTATATTCTGATTCTATTGAATTTAAAAACACTGTATTAAAAAGATCTATACGTCAATCTATAGGACAATCTCAAAGAACTACTGCTCCTAATAGAAAATACGTTAATCCTATAGAACAAAAATGGGCGCTAAGATTTTTTAATTCAAAAATTAAAAAAGCTCTTCAAGGATTTAGAGAACAGATAGACCCAGAAGGTAAGCTTAGTGTTCCTGAACTTATTAATAAATTAAAAATAAAAGCAGACCCTAAAAATAATGTTAAAGGCGGATCAGGACCACACGTACTTTTTACTAACGCTATTACTAGTGTTGTTAGGGATATTGGTAAATTAAAGAATTTAAAGACACAGGCAGAAGCTAAAGGAGATAGAAAAGCAGTTGCTAAATACAATTCTTTACTACATAGTTACAGTAAGTTTTATAAGATAATAACCAACAATCAAAAAGCTGTTAGAAAAAACAATAGACAACAAATTGAGTTTCTAGAATCCACAGATTTATTAGAAAAATTTACTAGATTTTTAAAAACAAATGAAGGTATTGAAATATCTTATGGGGGATATAATGCAGAAGCTGCTGTTAGGCAAGAAGATTCAACAGGTCAAATTACTGGAGAAGAAGCCATAAAGCAAGTAGAAGAAGGAGAGACTACTACTGATATGGTAGCACAAACAAATAGTATAAATAGGAATCCTAAACAAGGGATGAGACAACAGCTAATTAGTTTCTTTGCAAACGTACCTAAATATACTTCTGAAGGAGGCCCAGCTGTAACTCCTTTTGGTATACAAGATGTAGAAGATCCTCAAACAGTATTTGCTGCTTTAGTCTCTCAAGTGGCTAATAGTTATACTTTACAAGAATTTAATGAAAAACTTGCAAAGCTTAATAAACCTTGGAAAAAAGATATTATTGAAATATTTGATAATAATCCTAGATTAAGAACATTATTTTGGACTAATTTTGCTAGCAAAAATTATGCACAGTTTGTTAGTGTATATGAAGTTAATGGAGAATTTAGAGTATTTAATTCTAATGCTAAAGGAATTAAAGATATTATATCACAAGATTTAATAGCTAACTTTTTATCTACTACTAATCCTTTATTTAGAGCAGACAAAGCTGCGTCAAACTTTACAGATAATATTATTGCTGCAAAAGCAAAAGAATTTTTTGATGGTGTTATTAGAGCTAAAGCTATTTATAATAAAATAAATGATAGTGCTGACGAGAAAATAAACGAAAGAAATCAAGCATTTTTTGAAAACGGTAAATATTTTGAAGGAATAGCTAAGATACTTTCAGGAGTAAATATTCCTATTAGTTCGGACCAACTAATGAAAATATATGAATCAGGAGGAAAAGAATTTAAATATAAGAGAGGCAAAATAGGAGAATTGTTAAATGTACTTATAGAAGTAGGTAAACAATTAACAGGAGCAGATTCATATGCTATAGAAAAAAGAGAAGTTGTAGAAAATGGGAAAAGAGTAGTTAAAAATATTCCTAAATATGTAAGAGACGCTACTAAAAGAAAGAATCCATTTACTAGTCTTATGCCTGAGACAGATATTCAGTATAGTAAAGATAAAAAATCTGGTAAAAGTTTAGTAGAACAATTAGCTCAAATAATAGAACCTGCATTAGATGCAGAACTTGTTTCTAGCTTTAGAGGAGTTGGTGGAAAAAGTAAGTATAACATTATACTTTCTGGCCAAATAAATAAAATGCTTTCTGAATTTAATAATCAAGAACAACTAGATGCTTTTATAAAATCTGTAGCTAATGATAAAGTACTTAGTAATCTTCCTTTATTAAAAGATTTACAAGAAGATGAAAATTTAAGAAGTGTATTTTCATCAGTTATATTAGACGGACTTACTAGAAAAGGTCAAAATAAAGCTGTGCCTTATAATAGGATGTCTGACATAGAACTAGAAGCAACTAGTATAGGGCTTTTTTATGGTAGATCAGCAGCATATAAAGACAGGAAAAATATAATGATTAAACTAGGAATTCCTTCTGATTCTCCTACAGCTCATTATATAAAAGCTAAACGTCTTACTAAAGAAGAAATTATAGACAAATTAACAGAAACTGCTGTTGGCGAATTAGAAAGAATAAAATATATTAAGAAGCTTAAAAAAGATAATCCAACACATCCATTATTATTAAATGATAATTTTGATGAAAATGGATTAAAATTTCAATTACTTACTTTTTTAAATAATGTTCCAGGAAAAAACCTTAAAACTAAAGAAGGAATAAAAAAAGAAATTGAAAACTTTTTAGAGTTTAACTTAGAAAAAGATGGATTTTTTAAACAAGAAGTTAAAAAGTACACAGAATCAGGAATTATAAATTCAATAAGTCAAGACACAGGATTAATTAATTTTACAGAAGGGGTAATGGATAAAAAATTAGAAAACCCTGCTGAACAGACTGAAGTATTTATAGATTATTTATTAAATACTTTTTATTACCAAATGCAAACTAATGTTTTATTTGCAGGAGATCCTAGTTTTTATAACGGTACTACAGATTATCAAAAACGATTTAAACAAATATTTAGTCCTGGTACTTATACTACAGGCACAGGTACTTTTGATGCAGTTATTTTAGAAGATAGCATGGTTCCTACTAGTCAAGAAAATCTAAAACATATTTATGATATTATTGATAGATCAGATATGACTGCTATTGAAAAGAAAGCATTAAAAATAATGTGGAAAGAAAAAGCAAGTAGTAAGAAAAAAGATCAAAATAATGAATCTGATGGTGGTACTTGGGTTTCTTTAGATTTCCGTAAAAAAGTTTTGCAAGGTTTAGGAGAATGGGGAGAAGCTCACGATAAAGCATATGAAAGAATTAAAAATGGTAATGAGACTATAGAAGATTTAAAAATAATAGATCCACCAGCATCTCCATTAAAACCTTTTATGTTTACTAAATTAGATGTAGATGGTACACAAGTTCCTATACAAATTAAAAACTCTGAAACTGTTTTAACTAAGTCTTTTGCTCTTAAAAAAGATAAAAAAGGTAATCTAGTATATCCTAAACTAGCAGCTATTTACAATGATATGCAAGATCAAAAATATGAAGTAGCATTTTTTGAGTCTGCAGTAAAAGTTGGAGGAATTAAAAATATTTCAGATAATAGATTTACTCATTATGAGTCTACTGATGACGGGTATAAGCCAAGTGTAGGTTATGAGGGAATGAAAGTTTTTCAATTAGATAGATCAGATTATAGAAAACAGCAAGAAACTCCTGCTCACCATATAGATGAAAGAAGTAATTTTGGATCTCAGTTACGTACTCTTATTATTTCAGACATAAATTTAGAAGGAAATTATACTTTAAATGTAGGAGGAAAAAACACTGTTGTTACTGGTCAAAAAATAGTTCAGATGTATCAAGATACTATTTTTGACGATCTTAAAGAATCTTTTGAATCTGTAGAAAAAGAGATGGTAAATCCAGACGGCACTCTTAATTACAATAAATTAATTCCTTTATTAAGAGAACATGCAATAGAAAGAAATATGGGAGATCAGTATCTTGCAGCTATTGCTCCTGTAGAAGTAACTGTAAACGATGAGATTTTAGGAGGTACTAAACAAGTAATTACTACGGCTCTTCCATTATTTCATCCAAGAATTTTGTTCCAAACAGAGAGTTTACTTCATTCTATTTTTAGAAATAGAGTAGTAAAACAAAAAATTAAAGGAGGAGGATTAATTAACACTCCTTCATATGGAGTAAGTACTTTAACAGAAGAAGATGCTTTAGGGCTTGTAGATGAAAAATTCCATCCTAAATTAAAAATAGAAGATGGTAAAATTATTTGGCAAGTACTGATGCCCCATACTTCTAAAAAGTTTTTTCCTACTAAAAATGGAAAAGTTGATTTTGATTATATAAAAACGCATGCTCCTGAACTTTTAGATATCGTAGCAAACAGAATTCCGACGGAAGACAAGTATTCTATGTTTAATATAGAAGTAATAGGATTTACTCCTCCTTCTATGGCAAACACTATTATAATGCCGCCAGAAGTAACTACTATTGCAGGACTTGACTTTGATATTGATAAATTATATTTTTTATCTAAGCAATTTAAAATTGTAGATAATTTTCCAAAAATAGTAAAGTATTACGATAGTATTGAAAACATAGACCAAGCAAGAGATTTAGCTGAAAATATTTTTAGAAGTGATATACTATTAGATAGGTTAGTAGAACAAACGAAAAGTCCTTTAATAACAAAAGAACCTTTTTTTATTACTAAGGTAGAAAATGTTGTTAGAGAATTAGCTTTAGCTACTAAAAATAAAAATGCTAGTATTCAAGAAATAGAAGCATTAATTAGAAAGGCTAAACAAGATCTTAAAAAATCTAAAGAATTAGGTACACAAGACGCTAAAGATTTACGACAAATAACAAAAGAAAATATAAAAGCTTATCGTGATATTTTAAATGAAGAAGAATACGATGAAGATTTAGTTTATAAAAGTGAAGCTCTAGAAGAAGCTCTTGCAAAAAAGAAACAAGTTATAGATGTAATTGCTAAAGCTTTGATGAGAAAAGAACTAGAAATTACTCAATTTAATTCAAGAGCTGCTAGAGACAACAATAAAATAAATATTTTAAAATCTATTTTAGAAAATAGACATACAGCTCCTGCAATTATTAACCCAGGTAACTTTGATATTCTTAAAGAAATGGGAGCACGAATACGATTGTTAAAAGCAGGCAAAACTAAAGAGGCCAAGTTAACAGGAAAAAAATTAAGAGATGCTGCAGATAAACTAGATAAAGATAGAGACTTTAATATAGCATATCCTTCTACTCAATTAGAACTATTTAGACGTAATATGGATGGAGCAGATCTTATTGGTATTATGGCAAATCATAATACTCATCATGCAAAAGCTCAGTATACTAATTTAAGATTAAAAGATACTTTAGAATTTAATGGAGAAACTTATGATTCTTTACATGAAACTAAATCAAAATCAGATAAACGTATTTCAAGATCGTTAGCAACTAAATTAGCAGCGGTTGTTGATAATGCAAAAGAACCTATTTCTGCTTTCTTAAACTTTAATACTTTTACTGCTAATATTGTAGCATTAGGAGATAGACTAGGAGTAGACGAAGAATTTATTTTTGCTTTAATAAACCAACCTGCAATTTTAGAACTTACTCAAAGGGTTAAAAATGAACAAGGTTCTATGAGCAGGACTCAATTATTGAGTATAATTAAAAACGAAATACTACAAGATCTTAGTAATAACATGACTAAAGATTCTAAAGTAAAACAGCCTTCTATTAAAGAATTAACTACTGAGTTATTAGAAAGTAATTTACAAAAATCTGATACTGCAAAATCTGCAGCAATACAAAAAACAGCTCTTGCTTTATTTGAACAATTATATGAAATAGGAGAAGAATTATCTAGAGGAGTTCAAGCAGCAAAAACAGATGCTATTACAGCATATGGTTCAACTGGTGCTAGAGACTGGGAATTTTTAAACTCACAACGAAGAGTTATAAAAGATGAAGAAGCAGGTAGAAGTAAAATTTTAGGATTAGATGAAATAATTCTTCCTAAAAATTCTAGACAAAGAATGAATCCTGCATTTACTCTTTATGGTTTATATAAACCTATAGGAGTATATGAAAAAGTATTTCCAACTATTGGTAACCTTGACGAAACAGATCCTACAAATATTATATTTTCTAATTTAGGATTAATAAAAGAACGTTTTACAGACTTCAAATCTTCAGGAACATTAACTGCTGAAGAAAGTCAAATGGTTAATTCAAATTATTTAAATTATATTGCTAGTGAATTTAAGTTTTTTAATCATAGTCAATCAAAAGACATCTTAAATAATTTACCTGCAGAACTTTTAAAATTTAAAAGAAATTTACCAGAAGGCTCTTCTTTTAAACCTTTAATGGACCAATTACATATTGTTCGTCCTGATGCAAGATCTCCAATAACTAGGATAGAGTTTTACCAAACAGGAAAAGATGCGGCTGATATAGAAGCATTATCTGCTTCTTGGGAAAGAATGTTATTAGATACTGATCCTAAGAATGTACAAATGGCTAAAAATTTAATTAAGTATACATTCTTTTCTAATGGATTTAATTTTGGTCCTAATACATTTGCTAATGTAATTCCTGTAAAGTTTTTTACAAATGAATATCAATCTACACAAGATGATTTAAAGATACAAGACGGTGGCGGAGAATTGACTTTAAATGAATTATTGCAAAAAAGATTGTTTAGTAAAAATTACGACGGAGAATATAATGGTAGATTTATGGACCAATTTATAAGAAACTTTTCAGGGAGACATTCTTTTATTCCTACTGCTAAAATTAATAAAACATTAGATGATAAATCTGACTTTACTTCAGATGAAACTACTTATGAAAATCTATCAGAAGAATCTCAAAAGGTTTATGCAAGTAATAACGTTATTAAAGACAAACAAGGAAATTTACTTATTAAGGATAATAAGGCTACTAAAAATTTAAGAAACTTAGATGATAAGCCTATTGAATATGTTAGAGCATTTGACACAAAACAAAATAACCATTATACTAATAGTGTTTATAAATTGGCAGATTCTATTACAATCACAGATAGTTATAATAATGAAATACTAGTACACAAATATATTAGAGTTCCTAATTTAGGAATAAATAATGTTGCTTTAGATTTTGATGCATTAAATGATATTAAAGAATCTATTAAACCTTCTCCAGAAGATATTAAAAAGAAAACAGAAGCTAAAAGACTTGCTGATTTAGCAGTAAGTAAAGAAGTAGCAGATAATATTAAAAATGACAGTGAAGTACCTAAAACTGTTCCTCCTGTTGGAGAAGTGCCTATACCCCAACCGACTAAAAAAACTAAATTACAAGATACTACAAAATTATATACAGTAAAGTGGCGCGATAAAAAATATGTAGCTGAAATAAATCAAGGAGAATTTAAAGTATATGGCGGTCGTAATATGGATAGAAAATGGGAAAATAAAACTCCAGATACTGACCCAGTTCTTAAAGAATTATATAACCAATTATTAGAACAATTAGGTAAGGCAGAAAGAAGTATTTTAACAACAGATAGTACTTTAATATCAGACAGTCTTACTACAGACATAGCATGGCCATCAGTAGCTATGGTAATAGATAATATTATAAATCCTAAAAATGATAGTACTAAAAAAATTCTTAGAAAACTATGGCCAGCTATTACTAAAGATTCTCCAACAGCAAAATTAGTTGAAAAATTAGGTCAAGTAGATTTTGAAATAAAATGGCTTAGTGAAGAAGAATATGAGGAAGCAATTGAGAGAAATGTATCTCTTGTAAACGCTATTATGTGGTATAATACTTCTACTAGAAGAATATCTATACCACTTTCTAAAATAAAAAATTATAATGGAACAGTTTTTATACATACTTTACTTCATGAAATGGTACATGGATATACTTTAGAACAAATTCTTGTTTCTGAAGAAGTGCCGTCAGGTGAAAGATTTGGTTCACAATTTTCAGGTTACCAAAAAGTATCAGAAGGTCCTGTTACTGATAAAGCAGATATTGATGATTTAAAAGAAGACTTAATTGATGGTAGAATCACTCCTGAAAAATTTACAGAATTAACAGGTTTAACTAAAAACAATAAAACTTCTATTAGACAAGTCTATAAGAATAAGTTAATGTCTGCAGAAAACGACGCTGGAAAAAAACTAGAAGCTTTATTTCAAGAAGCAAAAGATTTAGACACAATGAGCGGTAATCCTATAGATTTTTATGGATTTACTAATGAAAAAGAATTTGTAGCAGAAATTTTTACTAATGCAAAATTTGCAGAACATGTTAAAACTTTAAAAGCTCCTCAAGAATCAGAAAGCATTTGGCAAAAATTTATAAATTTTGTAACTTCTTTATTTTCTAAAAAAACAAATACTCCAGAAGGCAAAAGAATTTATGATGAATCTATGAAATTAATAAATAGTCTAGTTGATTATAATATAGAGATAAATAAGCAAGCTGAACAAATTGAAGAATATTATGATTCTCTAGAAAAAGAAATTGAAAAAGAAATTTATGAAAGTAAAAGAAAAGAACAACAATCGTGGTTGTCAGAAAATAAAGAATTTATAGAATTTGAGATTGACGCTAATGACGAAGGACAACTGGAGCAATATTTAAATGATTATCTTTATGGAATTAAAACTATGAATGGTAAAGACACTAAAGATATTATGACAGAAATAGAGTGGCAAAATCTTTCTCTTAACGAGAAAGAAAATATTTTAAAATGTAACTAATGAGTAAGTGTATAAATAAATCCCATCCTGAGTTCAAAGAACTATTATTAGATACAGATATCAATCCTTTTATTCTAGCTGCTAAAGTAGGGGTTTGGATGGATACTAATAATAGTGAAGATTTTCCTAGTATAGATCAATTAAATCTTAAAAAAAGTCTAGATGATTCTAGAGTACTTGCTCAATTAAAAATAATAGATATATTGCCTAAACTTAATAGAGGCGTACTTAAAAAAGGTAAAGAACAAGGATGGATAAATGATCTTCAAAAACAAGGAATTCCTGCGAATCAAATAGCAATATTTAAAAAAGTAGCGAAGCCAGGAATGACTAAAGAAGATATAACTATAGCTATTGCTGGTGAAAATAGTTTTAGTGTTGAAACTAACATTGCTACAAATGAAAATAGTTCAGGTTGGTATGCATCGGAATTTAAAATAGGCAATGATACATATAAATCCAATTTAATATCAAATTTTTCCCGTACTCCAGAAGGACTTATACCCGCAAAATATTCTTATTCTAAAAATAATAAAGAAATTTCTAAAGAAGAATTTATTGAAGCAAACGAGAGCCGAATAACAGAAGAACCAACTAAATATTATTCTTATTTAACAGTACCAGGAGGTACAAACTATATAGAAACTGAAATATCTACTCCTGAAATTACACCTGGTATTAAAGGTCATGCTGATTTTAGTACCGATAAAGGAATAGGTTGGTTTAGAAGTGATGAAACAACTAAACAAATAACTAAAGAAGAGGCTTTAAATTCTGAAGGTAATGTAGATTATAGTAAGGCAGAAGTAAGAGCTTTACCCGATGGAAGTTATGGTTATTTTAGCAAATCAGATTCTAAAACCCGTAGAATACTAGAATTTCAATCTGATTTATTTCAAAAAGGTAGAGATAAAGAAATTTTAACTAAATCAGGAGGATCTAGCGCTGAAAATGATTTTTTACAACTTTTAAACAAAGATGGTAATTGGATTAAATTTTTTATTAAATCAATTATTCAAGATAGTGCTAGAAAAGGATATGAAAAAGTATTGTTTCCAAGAGGAGAAACTGCTGCTAAAATAGAAGGTCAAGAAACTATTGCTAACCAAATGAAAAAAACAGAAGAGCTGTTATCTGAGGCAAAACAATTAGAACTTAGACCTCCTAAAAATCCTGAAAAAAATAATCAATGGGAAATGTTTGATTTCAGTGACAAGGTTATAGTAGTAAAGTCAAGATATCAACCTGTAGATTCTTCTACTAGTTATAGATTAGAATATGAAAGTGGAAACAGATATTCAGAAGATTATAAATACGAAGGACAATCAAAAGAAGAATTACAAAAAATTGCTAAAAAGGTTAATAAAATAGGTAGAGTAATTAGAAGAGGCCAAGAAACAGAATTACGAGAAGAAATAGATACTAAAATAAAATTTTTTGAAAACCGAATAAAACAATATAAAAATGAAAATATAGAACAACTTGCTCCTATTGAAAATTTTTATGAAAGAAGAGTAACTAATGTTCTTAAAAAACAAGGATATAAAATTGAAAAAATTACTGATGAAAACGGTAATACTTGGAATGAAGTTACTATAAAAAAAGAAAGAGATACAGCTCCTATTTTATATCAAGTTGGTCCTAGTAGAGGAAGAGCTGCAATTAAGCAAGCTAGAGATTTATTTTTTAAAGAAGTATATCAACAAGAACTTTCAGAAAATGATATCATAAGAATAGATAGCAAGCTTAGAAGAATGTCTGATATGATTGGAGATCAGCCTTGGAGACTGCGTAAAAGTTATCAAGGTAATTATTACATAGCAGGTTATAAAAATGCTAATGTAACAGCAAAAGAAGATACTTACTATTCTCCATATGCTAACGGTATGTTTAGACAAATGAGTTCTAGAAATACTGAAAAAGCAAATGCTAAATTAGATAGAATACTTGCTGCTTGGGCTCGTAAACATGGTGTTGCTGTAGAATCTTTAAAATCTGTTATGGAAAAATTTCCAAATAGGTTTGAAGAAAATGCATTAGGAGTATCTGATTTTATGAACTCTCTTATAGCAATTGCAGATGGAGCCAATATAGATACTATGGCAGAAGAAGTTGCTCACTTTGCTATTGAAATGCAGTTATTAAGTGAAAACGAAACTGAATATATTTTAGGTCCTCCTACTGTAAGAAAGGCTTTAGAACAAGTCGTAGATACGGCTACTTATGCTGAAGTAAAAGAAGAGTATAAAGATATCTATGAAACAGAAGAAGATTTTAGAAAAGAAGCTTTAGGTAAAATATTAGCAGCTGAAATAGTTAATCAATTTAAACAAACAGATCAGCTTATTAAAGAAGAAGCTTCTGGTTTTTGGCAAAGTCTTAAACAAGTATGGCAAGATTTTACTGCTTGGTTAGATTGGGCCCTAGGAATAGATAGTGCAGGTAGGAATGATATAGAACAAGTTGTTATTCCTTTAGCACAAGATATTTTAAATTTAGAACAAGTAGGAGATTACGGTAAGTTTCAACAATATAATAAGTTAAAACAATACAGAGGACAAGGAGAGTTTACTAAAGAAGATATAAAATATCAAAAACAAAAAAAAGAAGACCAAAAAAAGATAAATAAAAAAGAAGAGTTTTTAAAAGATGTACAAGAACAACTTTTAAAAAAGATAGTTATAATAAAAAGAGCTCAAAAAGAAACTAGAAGTAAAAGCAGTAAAAAAGCAAGAGCTTTATTAGAAGCAGAAAAAGATAAACTTGAATTAGATTTAGCAAATAAAAGATATGATTTAGGAATTGCTAGGTGGATACTTAATAGTAAAGAATCTGTTTATGAAATTTTTAAAACATTAGATGCTGCAGAAAAAGGAGAAGTAATGCTCTCTAACACAGCTATACAAAATTATAAAAAGTTTTTAGATGGATATAGTAGTCTAATAAATAGTTTAGTAGAAGACGTTAGAGTTTCTACTCTTAACAAAGAAGAAGGAGAGATAGATGATATAGAAAAAGCTGTTTCTGAATTAAGAGATTTATTGGCCCAAGCTAGAACTAGACTAAAACCTTTAACAAAAGAAAAAGCCCAAGAAAACATAAGAAGGATTAATAGATCTCCTGATGGAGAAGTAATGGATGAAGAATACGATGAAGACGCAGCTTTTGATGCTTCTCAAACAAGTATGTGGGATTGGTTTAAATACCAGTTTGGAAATTATAAAAATGCTAAATCACCTATAATACGAGCAGTGCATAAACTTATTTACAATGCTTATAATACTGTTAAAAGGTTTTCAGTTAGAACTGCTAGAAGAGTTTTAAATTCTCAAACTTTATTTTTTACTAAATATAAGAATGAAGATCTCATAGAAAAAAAAGACGACAAAATAACTCATTATTTTGAATCAGAATATAATAGAGGTGATTATTTTAAAAATAGAGAAGAACATAGAAAAGAAGTAGCAAAAGCATTAGGTTTTATAAATGAAGAAACTGGAGAAGGAGATCCTTCTTTAATCAATAAAAACTTTTTTACAAAAGAACAGTCTGAGATTTATTCTAAGATGTGGGAAAAATGGTATACACAAAATTCCGAAACTATTAAAATACCTGCTAAAAAAGATTATATAGATGACGAAGGAAATTTAAGAACTCAGGTAATGGTTCAGAAAAAAAATTCTAATGCTGATCCTATTTGGATAGAAGAAAGTGACTTAGAAAATAAGAAAAAACAAGGATACTTTGTAAAAAATGAGTATAAGCAAGTACCTAATCAAAAATATAAAAACAAAGATTTTGCTAAAAAAATGCAAGATGAAGTTTTTAGACTTCATTATGAAGAAATAATGAGAGTTAAAAGAGAAGCTATTGCTAAACTTCCTGCAGCTTTTAGAACAGATCAATTGTTATATATGGTCCCATCAGTTATGAAAAGTACGTTAGATAGAATATTTAACGCAGATGGAAATATGTTTACTAGAATAAAACAAGTAGCTCAAGAAGGAGTGATGATAGAAGCTGATGATACTCAATTTGGTGAATTAAGAGAATTAGATAAAGACACAGTTCCTATATTTTTTACTAAAGAATTGAAAGATCCTACTAAATTATCTACTGATATAGGAAGATCAATTGTAATGTTTGCAGAAATGGCTGAGAATTTTTATCAAATGACTAAAATTTCTCCCCAAACAAATAACATATTAAATTCTTTAGAAGATAAAAAATATTATAAAACTAAGAGAGGAAATATAAAAGAAAAAGTTGCGTCAGAAGCAACTATGGAATATGCTACTGTTAAAGAAATGATTGATTCATTAGTTTATGGCCAACAAAGAGAAACTTCAGAGACTAAAATTCCAGGCACAAATAAAACTGTTTCTCTTACTAAAATAACATCTAACATAGCTAGATATATTAGAAACAATAACCTTGCGTTTAATGTGCCTACTAGTTTAGCAGGTTATATTAAAGGAAATGTAGATTCTATTATAGAGGATTCTACAGGTTTATATACTACTGTTGAAAGCAAGAACTGGGCTAGAGGAGAATTTTTAAAAGAAATAGCTACTGTTGTTGGGCAAATTGGTTCTACAAAACAGACTAGTAAAATGCATTTGATTAACCAAGACATGAATATAGTTACTTTAGATTCTATGATATATGAAAGTGATAAATCTAGGTTAGTCAGAAAAGCAGCTAGTGGAGATCTTATGTATGTATCATATGCTACAGGAGATTATGGATTAAAATCTAGAATTGCTTTAAGCGTTTATGATAATTACAGATTATATGATGGAACATTTATTACTAAAGAAAACTTTTTAAGAAAAACTGCAAAAAAATCAGGTGTAGATTTTGGAAAAAGTAGATCAGTAGATAAAGCTCACGAAAAATCCGTGCAAAAAGAATGGGAATCTCTTAGAGAAAAAAGTTTATATAATGCATATGAAGAAGTTAATGGTACTTTAAAAATTAAAAAAGATTTTAAACCATATATTAATGAGGGGTTATTAAATGCTGTTAGAGGAAAAATAGAATATGTAAGTAATAATGTTGATGGACTACTTGGAGAAACTGATAAAGGTAAATTAGCTAGAACTTATGTAGGAGATTTTGTATTAATGCACCGTGGTTGGTTTATTAATTTAGTAGATGCTAAGTTTCAAGGAGAAAAAACAAGTTGGATTACAGGAGAAGAAGAAATAGGACACTATACATCCTTTTTTGGAAAATATATTCCTGCTATATATAGACAATTTCAAGATGGAAAAGGACTTACAGCAGGTTGGGCAGCTTACGACCAACTAAGCAAAGCCCAAAGAAGAGGAGTTAAAAAAACTGCTTTAGATCTATTAGCTACTCTTATAGCTGCAGTTTTAGCAGGAATTGCTCAGAAATATGCAGATGAAGACGATGATGATGAATTTGTTATTCATTTTACTTCTTTAATTATGAATAGGGTTTTGATGGAACAAAAAGCTCCTTGGAGTCCTACAACAATGACTGATTTAGTAGATGAGCCTATAGTAGGTACAAAGTGGCTTAAATCTATAACTGATTTAGGATATTTGTTCAATGGAGAAGAAGTAGAAAGCGGACCGTATGAGGGACAAACACAAAGATGGAAATGGGTTCAAAAAAGAATAATTCCTTTTGGATGGAAAAATATATATGAATTACAGTATCCAGAAGAAAAAAATAAATTCTATAAGCAATTAGTAAACAAAGGAGCTTTTAGTATAGTAATGTTAGAAAGCGATCCAGAAAAACAATATTCTTTTACAAAATGGCTTAAAAATAATTTACTACCTAGTCAAGCAAGAGATTGGGATACTTATCAAGAACAAGAAAAGCAAGATATATACGAACAAGCTATAGAAGAGTTAGAAAATGAAGAAGAATTTAATGGATGGAACTAGCGGTAAATTTTTTACTTAAAATAAAGTTTCGTATCTTACAAAACGAGAGTTAAAAAATCAATATGAAACTTATAGAACACGCTAAAAATATCCACGAATTAAAATTAGGGGGTAGTAAAGCACGCATTGCAATGTTTTCAGATTTACATTGGGATAATCCTAAATGTGATTGGAAACTATTAAAAAAAGATTTAGATTATTGTGTAAAAGAATCTATTCCTATCCACATTAACGGAGACATGTTTTGCTTGATGCAGGGTCAAGGAGACAGAAGAAAAAATAAATCTGACATAAGACCAGAGCACAACAACTCTAAGTATTTAGATAGTATAGTAGAAACAGCAGTAGAATGGTGGTCACCTTATTCTCATTTACTTACAGTTATAGGCTACGGTAACCATGAGACAGCAATTATTAAATGGCAAGAGACTGATATACTAGCTAGATTTGTAAAACTTCTTAATCTTAGAAACCATTCTAATGTGATGGTAGGAGGTTACGGTGGTTGGTTTATTGTAAATCAAATTGTAAGAAAAAAGCCTAATTCAAAAGATTCTACAAGATCTATTAAAATAAAATATTTCCACGGATCAGGTGGAGGAGGTGTAGTAACTAAAGGGGCTCTTAATCTTACTAGAGCTTTAGAAATGTATGAAGACTTTGATGTATTTACTATGGGTCATATTCACGAAAACGCTGCAAGAAACGATGTGAGAGACGTTTGCGTACTCGGAGGCAGTAGTTACAGACATGTGCAAAAACAGCTTCATATGATGATCACGGGAACATATAAAGAAGAATATGGTACAGGAAGTAAAGGGTGGCACGTTGAACGAGGCGCACCCGTTAAGCCTACAGGAGGTCGCATTTTAACTATAGAATACAGACGTAAAGGCGATTTCCATTTATGTCAAGTAGATTCTTGTAAGTTTCCTTTATAAAGAATTTTTATACTTTAATCCATTTTGTAATACTAGCAATGCTTGTATTTGCAACATAATTTCTTCATTATTTGCTTGATTTTTAAGTAAAGATTTTAAACGAATTACTTCTGCTTTAAGATCCTTTATGCCTTCTTTGCTTTTCCTATTAACTAATTCTTCTAAAGCAAAGTTACGAGCATGATGCTCTCCTTTTATTACTAAATCAATGTTTGTGTCTGGTACGTTTCTGTCTTTCGCCATAGTTAATTTTGTTTTATTTAAATATAATAAAAAGGGCCCGAATTAACGAGCCCTTATCAGATTAATATAATCTAAACTGCACCCAATCAAGGGGACTATCCGAAGAAGTCCCCTGTTGGTGTTAATTTTGAATTTGAATTTGTTGTGTGATTAGAAATCACTTCATTTGTTAAAATTTCTGCCTTATTATTTATAATAGGCCATACTTCCTGATCATATAATTGAGCAGATGATCCAGGATTACTAAGACGTTCTTCCCAACTTTCTTTAAGAACAATTGCTTTATTTAATATAAGAGGTAATGTGTAAGATTTACCTGAAAAATAATGATTAGCAAGAATAAGTTTCTTGCTTTCAGCACTTATTTCAGAATATTTACCATTAATAATTAAATTAAAGTCTTTTTGAAAATCAGTCGGAACACTAAAGATAAATACAGTACATTCTTTAATATCATAATCATCTATGAAATTAGGAAATGCTTGTACAGTAGTATAAAATTTATCAAAATCTGTGTCTCTATATCCCCGCACTACTATGTAAATATAATTTTCTTCTTTGTATTTACTGATTGTTTCATTTTTTAGATAAGCATTGAGGAATCTGGACTTATGTTTAAGTCGACCCCAGCTATCTAATATATGACAATCAAACAAAGACTTTGGTACGTTTAGTAGCGGAAACAAAAATGTTGCAGTTTTTGTAAATTTCATTTATAATCGTATTGTAGTTTTACCTTTAGTATCGTATTCCATTGGATAATCCCAAGCATTATATTCAGTAGCATATTTAAAACGTTTGATTGCTTGATAAAAACCTTCTAAGTTTTCTTTAACTCTAGAAGATTTATTTACATTGCCATACAAACCTATGTTAATAGCTGCTTTGCTTATCTCAAATACCATAGGAGCATTACTTAAAAAGGTTTCTACTACAATATACAACATAGGTCTAAAACTATATCCATCTTCATAATAATTTTTAAGCTTTTCTGATTTATCTTTAGTTAAACCTAAAGTGTATACAGCTGCTTGAAAATCATATCTGAAATGCCAGAAACTATTTTCAAAGTTAAGAACAGATTTACTAGTAGTCTTAAAATCAATAGGGGTTATAGTTTTATTAATATGATCAACTATAATTCTATCTAATTCACCTTTAAATTCTAGACCATCATGTTCAAATACAACTACATGTTTATCTATGATTTCTATTTTAGGGTCATTGGATTTCTTTTGACAGTATTTACTAGTATGCTTATCAGATCTAAGAGCCATAACACAATTAACTGCTTTAGCATATTCAGATTCTGTGATTATAGTTTTGGTCCCACATTTTTTAAGAATATCAAAATACTTAGAACCCTGTTCTATAATTTTATTAATTCTTGTTTCGTCTTTCCATCTAGATTGATAAAGCTCATAATTACAATGTTTCAATATTTCTTCAGGATAGTCTTCTAAATTTGTAGGAGAATACTTAATATCTGCATCATATAATTTATCTTCAGCAATAGCAGATTCATATATTCCTCTAACTATTTTAGCAATAGTCTCAGACACTCCTGTGTCGTCAGGTATAACCGCATACTTTTTATCAAAGTCTTCTTTAGACTCAGTCAACATCATATCTACTAATGACCCAAATACAAAATGTTGCTCAGTAGACTCAACTCTTGCCTCTTGTCTTTCTTTTGCTTTAATATATGCTTTTGGGCTAACCAATATTTGTTTTAAAGTGCTTTGATTAAGAGCACTTATTGTTTGGTAATCTATCATTGTTTAATTGTTTTTATTTGATACGCTAATTTTCTATCTTTAAAGTTTGCTACAGGTACAAATTCGTATGTAGTTCTTTGTAAGAATTCTATTGTATCATCAGGAAGAATCCCTTTCTTTATTAATACATCATCTAAGCATTTTAACCATATAAGAGCTAAATTACCTATATCCCAATTGGGTTTATAATCATCAGCAGCTGGTTTCCAACTCATCTTTCTTTTTCCTGTTACTTTATCTTTTATCATTTTCATAACTCCATAATTTACGGGTGCATATACTGTTAGTTTTGTTTCGACGGGTGCTTCAATCGTTAGATTATTTGGTATATGTTTTTCAATATATCCGTGCATGGCAGCTACAAGAGCTGCCCTAGTTGTGTAGTGCACAGACGCGTGAATTTTATTATATCCAATTTTTACCCATTTGTTTTTACTTACAGGAATATGCGTTATGAATTCAGGAAATTCTAATTTAATTTCACTTACCATATTGCTTGTTTTTAATTATTCGACCCAATTAAATTCTTCAGGCTTTACTTCTTTTTCTTCTTCTACTTGTTCTTCTATTACTTCTGGAACATAGTCTTCTTTAACAGTCTTAATATAATTGACATTTAGTATTTTTGCTAACTTATCACTAAGAGTAACTTGTTTAACTTCAAAATAATCACTAGAACTGTAGAACTCAGTTTTATATCTATCAAAAATATATTTTACAGAATCTAGAGTAATAACATCTTTTTCTATTAAAGAATCAATTGCAGTATAAGAACTACTGCTTCCTAAATAGTTAAGATTTTTACCCAAATAATCTACTAAAGACTTAAAATTAACATGTCTTTTAGTTTTACATTCATTCATACTATATCCATGGTCAACAAATAATATTTCTAAATACATAAGAGAATCGACGTAATTACTATTAGCCATAATTTCCATAGCTAATATATGATTATCTTGATCCTGACTTTCAAACATACTACATAATTGCTGAAATACCTTTTCATCTATAGTTATGGAATCTTCCGCATTTATATGACTAATTAAACATTTATAATCATATACTTTATCAAGATTATCCATTATATATTTCCAACTGTCTACATGATCTCCTTTTACATAATTAACATAACTAGAACGACTATTAGGATTTTCTATTATTGGCGTTCCTTTAAACATATCAGACTGTCTTCTTTGTATCTCGTATTGAACATGATTAGCAACATTTATTTGTTCTTCATCTGGTAAATCTTTTATAAGACTTTCTAAAACTACATATTCACTTTTATTTAAATAATCATGTTTATGCAGTAATTCACCAAACTGTAATAATTGTGCTTTACTTACAGTGTTACTCCAAAGAGAACTAACCATTTTTTGAAATGAAGTATCTACAAATATATGAGTCGCTTTTGTAACATCATTAGTAGTTTTTGCATAATTATTTAATAGCAAATCTCTTAACTTTATTCTAGGAACATTGCATCCAGATCCTATAAATAGAACATCTCCTGGACTAGGAGAATATTCTTGTTTAACAAGTAACTTAGAAATATCTGCGGGATCATATTCAAATATTTCTTTTTCAGTGTTTGGTGTAACACTTGTGCCAGTTATGTCGCGGCCTCCATTACTTGCAGAATATACTCTATGTATTTCAAGTGTGTGTTGTAAATTTAACATATTTTATTATTTAGTACTCATTTGTAAAACATTTTGATTTAACATCATCTTAGCAAACTTAGGTTTATTACCACCCAACAATTCTTTGACGATATAATATTTAAGATCGTCAGTGAATGCGTCATACTTAGTTGTTAAATCAATTAACCTTTTGTTCATTGCGTCGTTTATAGCATTTGTTTGAGCAAATACTAAGCAATGATTTATTAATCTAGTGGCTAATACACTAGCGATATCTGCACGATATGTGTCGTTAATTCCTATACACTCTCTTGTTTCTTTAATTAAATCTGCGTCATCTAGAGTTAATAATTGTTGGGGCGTTAAGATTTTATCTAGTTTGTTATTAATAAACATGACAAACATAGCACCCGCATCAGGTCCAATAGAACCGTCGCCAATCATTTGAATAAGAGGAAGCTCTTTCTCAAAATCTTTTATAGAGCTTATAGAATTAAAGAACGTAGTAACAGACCTAGGATTTACATCTGTGGTAATTACTTCAGGATGCATTAATAAGAAATTAATACAACGACCATCTATACCAACGTTCTCTGCCCAACGAGCCCATACAGGACCGTCAAACTTAGTGTCTATAGATATAAATCTAGTCTTTTGTGCATTATCTAGACTAGTAACATTATAGTCACCATTGTCAGGATTAGTAGTTAAGATTACATGCCAGTTTCTAGGAAGTCTCCAACTAACATATTCTTGTTTGTCTATCAATTCCATACATGCTTGCATAAATCTGTGATCAGCTCTAGTATAATCATCTAGAACTAAGAATCCGCCTTCACCACGACCCTGAATCCATTCAGGAGCAGCATGAGACATTCTTTTGTCTACAACTTTAAAACCTTTCTTATTAGCAGTATCGATTTCTTGTTCAGTAACCCATAGAGATTTACCTTCGTTATTTTTAACTTGGAATTCTTTAACAGGAAAACCTACAAGATCACCTAATTCTTCTAGCTGCGCTAGATTTAGTTTTACTACTTGCATTTCTAGCTCACTGCCTAATTGCAAAATAGCGGAAGTTTTACCAAGGCCCGCTTCACCTTCAATATTTACAGCTACAGGAACTTTACCTGTTTCTTGTATATACTTGTTATTATTAACCATATGTTTGATGAAAGTTTTCATTTCATCAACATTTAATTTTACTTGACTCATTGATTGTAATTTTTATAATTCTAATTTAATTTTTAAACCAGGAAGGTCTTCATTGATATCTGATTGTTCAGAATGAACCCATAATACTTTGGCTCTAGGACTAACACTAGTACTTGCCTCTCCATCAGTAAAATATACAAGACTAGTATAACTAGTATTCTTGTTAAAATATTCTATAACAGGAGTAAAGTCAGTACCACCACGGCCATGAAGCTTAAGATCATATGTACCTTTATATTCGCTAATATCTCGTATATAAGTATCACACTGCACAAGAGTTATATCTACACCAGTTTTATATATATGGTGCATCTCATTCATAAACTCTTTAACCTCATCATCACAAACAGATCCAGATGTATCTATAGCTAACATAAGCTTTTGTTTCATCTTAACCTTCATACCAGGCATATCAGGAAACTTAGTATTTTCCTTTCTACGAATCTTCTTCGTAAAAATCTTAGTACTAATACCTGTAAAACGTCGGAGATAATTCTTCCAATTAAATTTAGGAGGAACTATTTCTTGAATTTTAATTATACCTTCCATCTCACCAGGGATATTACCCTGTTTCTTTTCGGCTTGATTTTTTACTTCATTTAATACTCTTTGCAATTGCTTTTCTATAAGCTGCTTTTCTGCATCAGGTAAATTCTCAAAGTCTTCCCAAGGATGATGGGGCATATTGACATCTTTACTTTCTCCTCCAGGCATTCCTATTTTAGCTTGACATTGACCTTTTTCTACAGCATCAAGAAGTTTATCCATATTCTCACAGCCACAGCTGCCATCTTGTTTTTTCTTCTTTTGAAATTGTTGAAGCTTATCATAGTAATATCTACTACCTGCTCTTCTATTTAAATGAAGATCAGGATAATCATCTATATCTATACCGCCTTCAGGTAACCATGTTTTATCAATATATTGATTGATTTCCATATCCATAGCAATATTAGCTAGCTTCTTATCTTTGAATAAATCAAAAGTAGTAAGATGGTTAAATGCAATATGAAGTAATTCATGTTTAAGAAGACCCATACGATGTAACTCAGATAAAGGTTCCCAAAATTTCTCACTAATAGTGAGCTGATAGTTAATGCCGTTTTTGCTGACAGCTGCTGTTCCAATAGCATCATGCCATACTTTATTTAGCATTATTAGAAAGAAACCGTAGAACGGTTCTTTTAGCATTAAGTCTTTGCTGATCTTACTCAGCGATTCTTGCTTATTCATATAACTTTTTTATTTTTTTATTGAAAAATTCTATACTAAAGTTTATCGTAGTATTTTTTACAAAGTCACTAAAGTCTTTAGAGTTTGAAATAGGCAGTACAAAGAAATGAGGTACATTATATCTTTTAGAAAACTCTTTAGCGAGTTTAATACCTGCATCGTCGTTGTCAAATAAACATACGACTTTCTTGAATCTAGATTTATATTCGTCCATAACGGAGTCTTTCATCATAACAGATTCTGATTGTAAACCAATAGTTGGAGCACCAATAACATCATGGATACTCATAACATCTTTTAAAGATTTAGTAATAACTAATAGTTCACCTGATTTAGGCAATTGTGTGTAGCCTTGGTGAACAGAATAGTTTGCATTGTTAATCCATTTTTTGAGTTTATCTTCAAATGGTTGATAGATTTTGTAAGTTAGTTTACCATCTTTTTTCTCGACATATGCATAAGCACATTTATGAGTTTTGACAGCATTACCATTATAAAATACGTGACTAATAGGAAACACATTAAACTTTTCTAACGTAGACTTTTTTATGCCGAAGGGTTGCCAGAATTCTTTATCCAGCTGTTGCCACGGTCGTATTTTTATTCCTAATTCTACTCTTTGTTTTTGTGTTATTTTAGTATAGTTTATAGTTTGTTTAGTACCAGATACATTGTAATCAGATAATCCTAGATCATATGCTACTTTTTGCAGTGATTCAGCGTAGCTTAAATTAAACAGCTTTCTCACCATAGCAATAAAGTCACCGCAATCACCTGTAGCAAAATCTTTAAACATCAGTATATCTCTATTTACTCTGTGAAAGAACAAAGCAAATGAAGGTATATTGTCTTCACGTAAAGGACTATGATATACTCCTAAAGAGGTTATCTTTTCTCCCATATAAAAACTATATATCTCTTCTTGAGTTACATGCTTTAGAATATCTTCTCTACTAATAAGATCATTAAAGACTATTGAATTTAAATCTATTTTTCCCATAATAAAAAAAAGAGGGCCTATTAAAGCCCTCTTATTTTAATTAGATTATTTTACCAATCGTCATTTGATGTTTCCATTAAGTCATCTGCTTTTGCTAAAGTAGGTTGACTTTCTTCTATTCTTTCGATAGCATCCACAGTAGGTGCTAATTTAAGACGAGTAGAAGTTTCATCAATACTCATAGATTCTACAAAAGGAACCCAGCTACGAGGCTGAATATACTTTTTAGTAGCGTTTAAAGTACCATAAGTAGCAAATATTCTAAATTTACCTGCATTAGCAAGTCCATCTTTAATATACTTCATAGCGTGATCAAGTAATTCTTTAGCATTAGAAGCTTTAAATGCAATTTGGTGATCAGCACCATATATTGCGTGAATAATATGCTTCATAGATTTACCTTGCTTTCTTACTTGCTCATCTATAGTACTATACTGAGTATCTTTTGTAACATACCAGTAAGAAGTAGAACATTCTCCGCCATTGCTATCTGTAAAGACAACTTTAAAATCAGGAGCATTTTCCTTATCTTCTTTTGTTTTCTTGTAAACAGACATTTTTAGATCGTTTACTAATCCTGCTACACCACCATTAAAGATAGTAGCACCTTGTTTGGCATCAAAGCCATTGTCATTTAAATCGTACATTTAATTGTTTTTATAAATTATTACCATTGATTATTTACATCCTCAGAAGGAGTAAGTTCTAGTTTTTCTTCTACTTCAGACGTACTTACATCCTCAGTTTTTTCTAAAGTAACTTCAGCTACTTCTGATTCTTCATTATGATTATTTAAATCTATATTTAAATCTTCAGTAATTTGTTTTAATAGAAAAATTCCTTCTTTATTATTAACTTTAAAATCATTTTCTACGTCATTAGATAATTCTAATGATTTAGAAATAAACTCAAAAGTTTTCTTATCACTAAGAGTACAAGTTTTGGTTAATTTAAAACCATTTTCTCCATCAGCTTTACGAACAGCTACAATAGTTCTATCAGCATTGAAACCAAAAGATATTCTATCTTCTCCTTCAATACTCATAAGCTCTTGTGCAGCTTTATTAAAGCTAAACTTTCTACCAGCACCTGGTTTAGTTAATGCTGACATTGTCATTACAGGATAGTTATACTTTTCTGTCTTACGCTGTCTTTGTGAGGGCACAGCATCCCATGTGAAATTCTCCATTTCGTGTTTTTTAAAAAATTAATTAAATTGAATAATACTCTCTAATAGATTTGTTTACGTCAATAAGATCGTTGTCGATATTATCTTCTTCAAACATTTCGAGAGGTGTTTTACATGTGTCGGATCCCGATGATACAGTTCTAAATACATGGCGATTTGGTTGCCCAGGGTTTTTGATAACCTCTGTGTATAGAACTATTGTACTAAAAGACTCAGGAACAAATCTTTCTAACATTTTACCTTGAACTCCAATACGTTCAGATGCAAATCCAGAATCATCATAATGTGTTTCAGGATGTGCCATAAGATATACTATGATATCATCACGCATAGAATCATTAATAAAATTGATGAGGTCATATTGGTTTGCTGCCATTTTTGACCATTTATCAAAACCTTTTTCAGCTCTGAATTTTTGACTCATAACTGTGTCAGTCATGATTCTTGACCAAGTATCAATAATAACAGTCTTGACGTTCTCTAATTTATTCACTTTTTGTAAAGTGTTAAGTACGATTGCTACGTCAGATGTTTTACGATAATTGCGTTTTTCCTCATTATACTTTTTATTAAACTGTTTAAATGGTAACGCCTTTTGATCGGTGTTTATTATTACAGTTTCTTCGGGGTTAAGGTTTCTTAACGAGGTAGATTTCCCCATACCTGATTTACCAACCAGGAACACTAATTGTGCCATAAAATTACTATTTTTGATTAATTACTACTATATAAATATAATCATTTTACCTTGTATTTACAAGGGTTTCAGCGATTAAATGCTTTTAATTTCTTCTTTTACTTCATCTTGTTTCTTTTTACGTTTGTTATACAATTCACCCCTTAAATGTGGGTGCTCTTCCTGTACCTTTCTAGATGCTCTGCCAAAAGAATCTATGTATGGGATACCTCTAGATTCCATGTCTTTAAGAGCATCTTTGAAAGGTTTATTTACATCATAACCAATGTCTAAAAGATAATGATAGAATAAACGCTCGTTAGAATCCCGCAACTCTGGATGTTTAACAAGCTTATCTTTTACCCATTGGTATTTATCTTTAATCATTGTCATATACAGTGATTAATAATTGCTCTTGAAAGTGTAATATTTGCTCTACCATTTTCCATTCACCGTCTCCTATATTCTTTTTAGAAAAAGCTACTTCTATATAATGGCCACTATTTAGACCCTCCATAGATAGTTTTTTAAGACAAGATTTTAAAGCAGAATACTCAAATTCGTTATTTGTAAGAGATGTGTAGAAATTTAATACACTAGCAGATTGTGCTATGCTAGCAACAGAATAGTCTCCTAGTTTATATAAAGCTGGTAAAGGAAATGCTTTATGCACTTCTTCTACAATTTCAAACTTTTCATACAACTTTTTAGATAGTTCAGGCTTTTCATCATCTTTTGGGTCTTTTGTACAGTTAATATTATTAACTAATAAAAGTATTTTACCCTCCTCGAAAGCTTCACTGATGCTTCCTTTTTCTTTTTTTACAATTGGCATTTTATTTTGAATTTAAACTTGAATAATAATCATGGATCCTTTTTAATTCTTTAGGTTTTCCAATGATTTCGTTTGCTTTAGGTAATTGATAATAACCGCCTATTTCACCCACAAATAGGAAGCTTGCTAATAAGTTTACATCGCCATCACGATTCTTACAGATCTTAGTTAATCTATATCTATTTTTATATTTTGTAATATCAAAACCTAGGCATTTGTCTACACCATAATAAAATGGACTAGCTAAACCTATTACGGTATTAGCATCTTCTGACATATTACCACTGTTTTTAATATCACTCAACATAGGCATCCAGTTATCTTTTTCTCTACGGTCCATAGATTCTGAGGAACGATTAATTTGAGAAATAACTGTAGGACTAAAGTTGAACATATTCCTAAAGAATACTAGAGTTCTAGATATTTTATCCATAGCTTCTTTTAGATTAGCGTAGTTGTTGTAGTTTATAAGACCTATATGATCTATTACAACAAGAGTAATTAGTTTAGGATTATTGGGAATATAATTTATAATAATTCCATCCTTGTTTCTAATAACTTGACCACGTTTTTCTGCATAACCCATTAAGTCTTTATATAAGAACTCTGGACTAAGAGAAGTACGATAATGTAAATACTTATCTTGTATCTCATTCATCTTTTCCTCATATTGAGGAATAAGTCTTGCTACTTCAGGACGTATCTCTGAAGAACCTAGCGATCTTATTTCATTTAGATTAGTAAGTATACCGTGTTCACGCCATATAAGACTAGCAATATGTTTTGCTATCTGGTAAGCTGGCGGTATTTCTAGAGAATAATATATGATCTCTAGATCATGAATGTAATCAGGATTAGATTGTAGAAAATCTATAGCCCCATACACATAAGTTGAATTTACAAATGCGGTTTTACCGACACTTGTACCTGCGAAAATTAAATCATAACGACCTGGCTGTATATTTTTTATATGATCACTTAACGTTGTAAAACCTTGAAAAGGTATACCTGTATTTAATCCTTGTTTGCCACGTTCTATGTCTTGTTTTAATTTATCCCAATGCTTGATTTTTGCTGTCATATAGTTTTTTAAATTTGATCAGAATTCCATTCCTGTTCTTCTACTCCTCTATCTTGAATAAATACGGTCCATTGTTCCCACATACAATTATTAAGGACAGTTTCCATGTTAGGTAAATATTGAAGCTTGTTAGCACGTTTTTGTGTATTCACAAATGCTTCAGTTGCTTTAATAGCTAATTCATGTTGAGCAGTTTTTTTAACTCTAGAAAGATATTTCTTTTCATGTTTTTTAGCTACTTGGGCTATATCACCAGATGCACGTAATACTCTAGTACCAACTCTTACAGGATAACATTGATAGAATTCCCAAAAATTAATTTGATCTCCACGTATACCAAATAATTTTTCTATTTCCCCGTTACTAATAACAGTATCCATAAACAAACCTCCATTAGATAATATATAAGGAGTGTCTTGTAAAGAATTTCTTAAGCTGTTAGCAAGGTCTTTTTTGAAAATTTTTTCAATGTTATCATAATCTTTATTATACAGAAGCTGTAGGAGTACTATTTGATTTGGGGTCAGGGATGCCTGTTGGAGTAGCTCCAGAGTTAGCTGTATTTTCATAATTAAGTTGATTTAAAAACTCCTCTAAGGTACAAAAAATTACCTTATTTTTATCAATACCGTCTAGTCTTTTTTTAGTCCAAACTGCGTCTTGTGTATCAGGAGTATATAGATTTACTATTACTGCTTGTTTACCTGTTTGCATACGCACAACTCTACCTAATTGTTGTATAAACGTCCTTTTAGTGGAGTTTGAGCCAGCAATAATTGCTATAGAGCAATCAGGTACGTTAAAGCCTTCATTTAGTGCTTGTACACTGCTCAAGTACCGCACTTTTGTGCGTTTATCCTTGAACCTTGCTACTATTGCCTTTTGGTCTTTCTTTGTTATTTTGCTGTGAAAGCTCATACAAATATCACCAAGCTTATCTTGAAGCAATTCTGCAAATTCTACAGTGCCACTAAATATAAGACCGTTTACTTTACCAAGAGCATCTATAATGTCATAAGTTGCTTCAACTTTATTAGAGTTGTTTAAACATATAGTCTTACGTTTTCTCATAGCATTATAATACATTGCTGCTTTTCCTTTCTGCTCATTAGAACCACTCTTTAAATATTTCTGAGCGTTTCTAAATGCATCTCCACCAAATCCTAATGAAGCAGCAAAATGCTTAAAACTATTATCTGCTCTTTTATAAGCCATTTGCTCATCATCTGTCAAAGGCACGGCAACATTATATACAGTATAAGGACTAATCCATCCATTATCTAGACAATCATCTACAGTTACCTCATCAATAACTTCTAAATAATCTAGTATAATATCATGAAGGCCATCTTCACGTTCTAACGTTGCTGTTAGACCCATTACATAGTCACAATCTGCTACTTCAAATATTCTTTTGAAACTATCTGCAGCATATCTATGGCATTCGTCGAGCACTAACATATCATAGTCACGAGGTTGCTTTATTGCAGTATTAATTACTAACACTTCTGCAAACTTTATCTTATGTTTAGCTAACTCAGCCTCCCACTGTGCTTTTAATGTAATAGTAGGCACAACTACCAAACAGGATTCTATACCTGCTTTTGTAACCATACCTTGTATTGCCATTATAGCAGTATAGGTTTTACCGAAGCCTGTAGCAGCTTGGAATATACCTCTAAAGTTATTCGCTCGCCATTTCTTTAGGACTTCAATTTGTCTTTCTGTTCTTGTCATCTTTTACTATTTTACCATCTTTTGAAAAGATGAGGTTATCTGTAGGTCTAGAGTTAACTACTATACCTTTTCTATTTGTTCTACGATAAATAAATCTATGTTTAGAAAAACTACCCATATATTGATAGCCCATATCTATCATATCTTGTCTAGAATAATTATTCTTACCGCTCTTTCTAGATACACCACGACCTGTTACAGGATCTATATATGAAGGATTTTTACCTGTTAGACCATTATAGTTCCAATTACTAGCTCTATACAAACCACCATCATGATTTTGTGCAGTATCAGCATATGTAAGTATCATATTGTACCTTTTATCAAGTCCTTTAATACTTTGACTAATAAGAAAAGAACCTGAGTTCTCTGGTCTATCATCTACTAAACAAAATCTACTTAATGATAACACAGCCCTATGGTTATTGCCTACTGATTTAGCAGCTCCTGCTGTAGGAACATTCCATACAGATACTCCATGTAAAGTATTAGGATCTCCTTTATAATATAATCCAAAGATATTTGTACAAACATTACCCATACCTGCATGGTAGTGATATTGTTCTACAAAATCTTTAGTAATTATTTTATCTGTGCCTTTAGTATCTAAAGGTCTTACTTCCCATTGATTTTTAATTATTTTCATTTAATTGTTTTTAATGTTGCCAATACTTTGTTATTTCAGGTTCGGCTTTTAATTTTACTGTTTTACAGAACACATCACCTGCACGTTCCATACATTCTCTGAGCACACTAG
>Ga0098060_1000066_pt1 | contig 52236 bp, 39 predicted proteins | sample 21_taG_FD_77063 | JGI IMG/M metagenome (GOLD analysis project Ga0098060, IMG submission 77063) | Marine viral communities from the Subarctic Pacific Ocean - 21_ETSP_OMZ_AT15319 metaG | ecosystem: Environmental > Aquatic > Marine > Oceanic | place: Pacific Ocean | collected 2015-01-19 | reverse complement strand
TCTCAGAGTTAAACAATACAAACTCAAAGAACGAAAAGATTGATATAATCAAATCGTATAAAGATAATGAGTTTATCAAGAACGTATTACACTACACTTACAATCCTTTTATGAAGTTCAATGTAACAAGTAAGAACTGTAAAAAGAATTCAGACTTAAAAGCTGATATAGCTTATGCTAGTTTATTCATTTTACTTGATAAGTTAGCTAACAGAGAGCTCACTGGTCATGATGCTATTGCAGCTTGCAATGCTTATGCAGATGGTTTAGATTTTGGAGAGGAAGTTCATAACAATCCTTACAAAGAATTGTTTTGGTGTATCATAGATAAGAATCTTAAAACTAGAACAGACTCTAGTATCAATAAAGCTATACCAGGATTGATTCCTGAGTTCAAAGTTGCATTAGCGCAACCGTATGACAAGCAAGCTAAGAAGGTTGATTTCGAAACACAACATTGGTTTGCATCTAGGAAGTTAGATGGTGTAAGATGTTTAGCTCTAGTAGATGAAGATTGTAATGTAAAGTTATATTCTAGACAAGGTAATGAGTTTGAAACATTACAAAAGATTCAAGATGATATTCAACACTTCTGTGAAACAAATGATCTTCACGGTGTGGTGTTTGATGGAGAGATCTGTCTAATGGATGAAGATGGTAATGAAGACTTCCAAGGTATTATGAAACAGATTAAGAGAAAAGATCATCAGATAGATAATCCAATGTTTAAGATATTTGATATGATTACAGCTGAAGACTTTTTCAGTCAATGTAGTATTGTTCCTTTGCAAGATAGAATAGCCGCTTGTGTTAAGTACTACAACAATACGATTGGTATATCGAACTTGGATCATGTTAGTATATTAGAGCAATGGCCAATTACAACTGATGCACATTTCCAATCATTATGCACAACAGCTTCTAAACAAGGTTGGGAAGGTCTTATGATTAGAGAGGATGTTGGATATGAAGGTAAGAGAACTAACAGCCTATTAAAAGTGAAGAAGTTCCATGATGCAGAGTATACAGTTAACAATCTAATAATAGAGAGGCATAGAGTTATAGATAGTGTCACTGGATTAGAAACGGAAAGAGAAATGCTTGCTGCTGTAGAGATAGAGCACAAAGGTAATATAGTAAAGGTAGGATCGGGATGGTCTCAAGAACAGAGAATAAAGTACTTCTACAATCCTGAAGACCTATTAGGTAAAACAATAACAGTACAATACTTTGAGGAAACTACTAATAAGGATGGAGAACATTCTTTAAGATTTCCAACTGTAAAGTTTGTGTACGAAAACGGAAGAACAGTATGATAGAGTTTCTAAAACATTTAACAGGAGCGTGTGGTGAGCCACATCCTAGTTTGCTAACCTTATTGTATGGCACACCCGTAGTAGGATATGTAATGTATAAAATTAAAAGTAAATTCAAAAAATAAATAAGATGATGGATACAATCGCAGTGATATTCGGAATGACATTTGTAGGAATTATAGTAATATGTTTAGCATGGACTATATTAAACTATATAGCAGAAGCTTATAGCCCAAACAATAAGCTGGAAGAAAATCTAAGAAAATTCAATAAGAAAAAATCTTAAAATAAAACATACTAACTGTTGACTTTCTGGAAAATATTTAGTATATTAAAGATAAACTTTAGTAAACACTAAAGTAGTAATAACAAAAACAAACAACATGGCTTATAAGCAACCAATAGATTATTCAGCTAAACAATTAAAGTTCAAGAAACTTCAAAAGAAAGTAAGAAGAATTAGTCCTAAGGCTAAATCCCATTCGAACTCAAATGGTACATATACTGTATTAGATAGAAATAATAAATCTGTAATCCGTGAAGAACATCTAATGCCTCCAGCTACTTCAGTATTTCAAGCTTGGGAACAAGCTGCAGTCTGCGTACATGCAGATAAAGTTATATCTGGTAATGGTAAGGCATTCAAAGCAAACAAAAAAGCAATGGAGTTGACCGCAGCAATGGAAAACTTCTTTGGTGATGAAACCGTCCATGAGGACGATATATTTAATAACTAATTTTTAACTAAGACCGGCTTGTACACCCTACGTACTAAATTAAAATGGCGAAGAAAAGAAAACAATTTTCGAGAAGTAAACCAACTATCCACAATCAAAACAAACCTTTCAATAGAAAGAAGTATGGACCGACCTGGGATCACATCAGGTATGAATTAAAGAAAGGAGATGCATTCTTTCCTGACGGATCTAAGATGCCTCTGATTGCTACTCTATTCTTAGGTAAGTGTGGACACATTGACCTGACGTATACAGAAATGTCTAGAATTATTGAGACGTGTCAAGATGCTCAGCATGCGGCTCGTATTAGCCAACGACTGGGAGGAGTAGAAACTCCAATGGCTGCAAATAAAGGTCTAGAATCAAGGAGAATGAGCTAATGGAAACAATATTAACACTTGTAGTAGGTGCACTAATTGGTGCAGCTGCTACATATTTATTAACAATGAGGTCAGCAACTGACATTAAAGGAATGTTATATGACCAGCAGTTGGTAAATAAATTTCTAAAAGAGTATTTGAATAAATCAAATAAACCGAGTAATGGCAAAAGAAAATATTATAAAAACAAGCGTTCACAAAAAGCTAGAACAAATGGGAACAAAGTTGCTAAACCAAGCATCAAGTAATACAGCATTAGAAAAGCTCGGCGAAACAAAAGACGTAGAGTCGTTAAAGAATGCATTGAATAATATGTTCAGTGAAATGGATCCATCCAATGCATTCACTAGAAATAAAATTAAGCAGGTCCTAGAGAAGGGCAAATTATTACTATCTTTAATTAAAGATAATATAAAAGACTCTAAAGGATCTGCTAATTTTGATGCTGATAAAATGCAGTGCGATTTAATGGATGTGCAAGATATCATATTCAGAATTGAAAGTATTAAGATAATCAATCCAGATCAACTAAAGGAAATGAATGAATTATATCACAAGCATTCTAAATTGCAAAAGTTAATAAAAGAACAAAGTTAACACTTACTAATAGATATTTATATGCAGAAGATGAAACATAACTATGACATAAACGATCCTGCAAACGTCGATTTGATCGACGAAGAAGCTATGGACAATATGTATAGATTGATCACTAAACAAGATACTTACGATTCTATATCAGTAAGGAAAGGTAGGGTGCTTATGATCATCAATCCAATGGATGATGATACTGATATGAATGAGTTAATAGAAACACTCATTGAATATTATTCAGCACCTGACATAGAAATGTATGAGAGATGTGCAGAACTAGTTAAGATAAAGAAATCTAAAAGTGGACTCAAATCCATACAGAAAGCATTATCTAATTGGTTGCCTGCAGATCTTATGGATTTTGATCCCAATTGGGATATTGAAGATGATAATGACCGCTAGTACTTTTATTAGCTGCACTTTTGGACGAGGGTTCGATACCCTCCACCTCCACTAAATAGAACAATGATATGGGGGTGACTGGATTTGACAGGGTGATAAGGATAAGAGGAAGGTCAACGCGTAACTGGCGAACAAGTTGAAATGGCAATGGCGGCTTAGGCACCCTGACCCAACGGCATTTAATAGGGCAAGTCGTTAAAGCCCGGTGGAGGTTGGTAATATTAAAATAGGATGTTAAACATGGCAAAAGACAAATGGACTATCGAAGATGTACTAAATCCAGACTCAGAATTCTGGATGTTCTCAGAAGAAGAAATCTGGGAATGGTTAGATCGTCTACCTCAGAAGCGCCAAGATAAAGCATTCAAAAATATAGAGGAGTGGATTGAGTCTGGTGATATAAAATTGAAAGATAATATAATACCAGACTTTCAAGCGCCTATAGAAAAAATCCCTGTGAAGGATACTAAACGATTAAAGGGAATGATCGAATCAGATATGATTAACGTTACTATGGTAAACAACATGGTAGCGCTATCAGCTAAAAATCTGCCAAAGCTCAAGGAGATGAAAGATCTAATGGAGAGCCATGGAAACAAATTCGTTGAGTATAGATTTAGATTAAATAAAAAACAGGAAAAAGTACATACGTACATATTTATTATTGAAGGCAACTAATACAGTAGGTTGGGTGTCTTAACATAAAATCATTTAAGGAGATTAAATATGACAACACTCTTTCAAGAGAGGTTCTTTCCAACGGACCTATTATTCAGAAATTTTTTTGACGGCGAAGCATCGTTCCGCGGATTGCAGGAACAGAAACCTAGTTACCCAGTAGATGTATTTCTACAAGAGGACGAACTATGTTTTGACATTGCATGCGTCGGGTTGGAAAAAAGTGATATAGATATCACAATAGAAAGCAATACTTTGAAGGTTGCTTATAAAAAACCAAGTGTAGAATCAAACCCATCAGATGTTGAAGCACCTGACTATATTCATAAAGGTATAGCTAGGAGAAGCTTTGATATGGGATGGAAGGTAAGTCCGAAATTCGATCTTACCAAAATAAAAGCAACGATGGCTAATGGATTGTTGAAAGTAAGAGTACCACTTTCAGAGGAAAGTAAGCCAAAGGCGGTTACAATTAAATAAAGGAAGGTATCGAATGAACGTAACTAAATTAAGAAGTCTACTAAAGACAATCAGCTGGCGAATCGTAGGAACATTGGACACAATGGCTCTAGGATGGATCATAACTGGTAGTGCAACAGTAGGCTTAAAGATTGGAGCATTAGAATTATTTACTAAATTTATTCTATATTACTTCCATGAACGTATTTGGTTAAAGTGTAAATTTGGTACTAAAGACAAGTAAATGACATCCAACCTACTGGAGTTATACGGAATGGAGCAGAAATGCTCTATTCTTTTTTCATAAACATACATATGTATATTATATGAATAAAAGTTATAAAGGAGAAAAACTATGAACTACAAGCAAGAAGTACAAGAAAAACTGAACCAAGCAGATCAATTATTATTCACTATCCTAGAAGGACTACGTGATAAAAAAATTACCGTTGAATTAACTGTCGATAAATTAAGACAAACAAGACAATTGGTAAAAGAATGCGAAGCTAGGGTTCAATTAAACCAAGGCTAAATCAATTATGAAAAAGCACCTTCTTCCGATTCTGATAGGAATTTCTGCACTAGCTGTATCTGGCTCAGCAGCATTCTACTCAGTCTTTGGATTGAGTAAGTTATTTGCTGGTGCGAGTACACAAGTTATTATAATGGCCGGCTCTTTGGAGTTTGCCAAACTCGTCACAGCATCGCTATTGTATCAATATTGGGACACTATAAATAAAGCTCTACGAGCATATCTGTCAATAGCAGTGTTAGTATTGATGTTAATTACCTCCGGAGGTATTTATGGATTCTTATCTGGAGCATATCAATCAACAGCAACAAAGTCTGAGTTGTTAGATAAGTCGTTAGCTATACTAAATCAAAAGCAAATTAGATTTCAAGAAACGAAAGAAGACCTCAATATTGAAAAGACTCAACTTAACAAATCAATATCAGAATTAAGAATATCGTTATCAAATCCTGGTTCAGTATCATACTATGATAAAGAAGCTGAACAAGTAATTACAACTACATCTAGCTCCACAAGAAGAGCATTGCAAGCTGAACTAAAAAATACAGTAGCAGATAGAGATGACATCAATCTAAAACTAGAAGCGGTATTAGATTCCATTTCAACAACGGACATGGCTTTATTAGAAAAGGAAATATCTAATGAAGATGAGCGAGAATTGGGACCATTAAAGTATCTAGCTGAAACGACTGGTAAGGATATGAACACGGTTGTTAATTGGTTCTTGCTAATGATTATATTTGTATTCGATCCTCTAGCTATAGCATTAGTAGTTGCATCCAATATGGCATTCGCTCAAATAAAAAGAAAGGATCCAGAAGTAGTAATGTCTATACCAGAAGGAATGGAATTTAATAAACCATATCCAATTCCACTAGAAGAGGAGGATGTAATTGAAGATCTAACATATCCAGATTTTGTCGAAAAGCATTATGTAAAAGATGATGAGGAAAAAGCAGAAGAGCGCATGAATGTAATAGGACAAAATGGTAATGATGGACTTCACTATGAGGAGCAAGAGGATAATTTATACGGTGATAGAGCAACATCTTCAGCTAGGCATAAAGCTGGATGGTATAAATATCCTAGTGGAAATTGGCGAGATCCAGATGGAAAGCAACATCCATCTACAAATTTGTAATTGAAAAGTTGGTTGTTTGAAAAAAATTATGTATATTTAATAAAAGTTACAGATGAAGAAAACAGAAGACATAAAATACGACGTGCAACATATAGATGGTGTTAGACATATGGAATGTAGAGATTGTGGACAATATGTTCCATCAACGGAAGGAACAACAGCTACTACATGCCATGAGTGCGTCAGAGAAAATTATGAAAAGGACTTTCCCTTTACTCCACTGAAAAGTTATAAAGGATCTGGAAAGCCTAGAGGGTGGGCTTTCATGAAGGAATTCGTTGATAAAGATGGTAATGTATTTCATAAAGGCAAAGAGCAACCAGAATTAAAAGGAACGCTTAAACCGACACCGCCGAAACCGAAATCAAACAAACCAAAACTCTCAAAGATTCAAAAAGCTAATCTCAAACGACAAGCTATGATTACATATCATAAATTGAAGAAGTCTCTAAATAGAGCTAAGACTAAAAAAGCCGCTAGAGAGATACAAAGAGAAATTCGCAAGCTGGAAAAAATAATCAAGTAATTAGTTGCATAATCCAAAATAATTTTGTATATTTAAGTATAAATATAAAAATGGAAGACTTATGGCTAAAAAGATAATGTATATTGATATGGATGGAGTACTAGCTGATTTCTGCGGTGCAGCAGCTTTACACCCACTAAGAAAGAATGAAGAGTATAAGGGAAGTCCGGATCTTATACCTGGAATGTTTGAGATGTTAAAACCACTACCAGGAGCAGTAGAATCATTTAATAAATTATGCCAAGATTTCGATGTTTATATTTTATCAACCGCACCATGGGATAACCCATCTGCATGGATGGATAAGAGGTTGTGGGTAGAAAAATGGTTAGGCGAGAATGCTTGTAAAAGACTTATTCTATCACATCATAAAAATCTAAACAAAGGTGATTATCTGATAGATGATATGGGTGGATCTGATAGAGGTCAGACTACGTTTGAGGGTGAATGGATCCATTTCGGATCAGCTCCGTTCTTTGATTGGATAGCTGTTATGGATTATCTATATAAGAAAGATGATCAATTAGAACTACAATTTGGAGAAAAATTCATATACGAACGTAACCCAGACGATGGTAGTATTAGAAGACGAGTGAAGGGTGATTATGGTAATGAGGTTGAGATAGCAAATGGATAAGATTGAATATACTAGAGGTACATATTCTAAAGAAGCTCAGAAGGTTGTTCTAGAAGTAAGAGAAGATTTAGATATACACGAATTCAAAACAATGTGTAGGAGACTAGCTGCATCTCTTGGATACAGCGCGGAGAGTATTAAAGAAGCGTTTGGATCGACAAAGTCTAGCACAGATAAAATGAAAGATATATTAAAGGGATAATGCATGTCAATATACGATGATAAACCCACTCCAATCAGAAAAGAGGATATTAAACAAGATAACTCTAATAAAGAAACGTTCAATGAAATAACATACGCATTCGACATACAGGATAGCGTTATTTATTTAGTTGGAGAGATTGATGGGTACACGCTATTCGATATGATGACTCGTATTCGAACTATATTAAATAACAGAACGGAAGAGACTATCGATCAACCGATCAATATGATAATTAACTCGGAAGGTGGATGTGTATACGAAATGTTGGCAATCATAGATTATATGAAATCACTAAGCGTTCCAGTAAATACAATATGTAGAGGAAAAGCTTTCTCAGCAGCTGCAGTCATATTGGCTAGTGGAACAGGAGCTAGATATGCTAGTAAACATTCAACAATTATGTTTCACCAATCATCTACTTGGCTACAAGGTAAACAGGCTGATGTTAAAGCAAGTATACACCATGTATCTGAAATAGACAAAATGTCTAATACAATATTGAGTGAGAAAAGTACATTATCAGCTGAGGAATGGGATCAGATACAAAGAACGGATTACTGGCTAACAGCTGATAAAGCATTAGAAATAAAAGTTATTGACCAAATAATATAATTATGAAAAAAGAAAACACTTACACTTACGATCAAGTAGCAGGAATACTAATGATAATTAGTATTGCAATGTTATGGTTAGCAACAACGTGGAGTATGGAAAATCAAATCGAAGAACTACAAAATGATTTAGATCACACAACTGATAGTTTAACAAACGTAGTTGATAGTTTGATATTGGAAATAGATACATTACAGTGGGAAAATCAAATATGGGATTTCAATATATCTAATAATACTACACATCTAATATCAGCATTGATATTTGTTGAAAGTAGTAACAACGATTCTGCTTACAACGCAGGAGAGGATGCAGTAGGTTGTTTACAAATCAGAAGAACTATGGTAGATGATGTAAATAGAATATTAAGAAGACAAAAATCGGATGTAAGATTTACATACGATGATAGATGGTTAAGAAATAAATCAATTAAGATGTTTGACATATATTGTAAACATTATGGATTAACAACAGCGGAAGAAATTGCAAGATGTTGGAATGGTGGTCCTCGTGGAATGCAAAACGAAATGACAGCAGGTTATTGGAAAAAAGTAAAATCAAAAATAGATAGTTAATATGACAGCAGAAGAAATTAAACAAAATTGGGAACGCTTACTAGAATGTATTGATACAGAGATAAGCGGAGAACGTAAAAAACAATTAACGGAATTCTACACTCACTATGAGGATAGAATAAGTATGATGCCAGCATCAAGCTTTGAACATTTCCATAATTGCTTTCCAGGTGGTTATGTGGATCACGTATTGAGAGTAGTGGAATGTGCAATAGAATTATATGAAGTGTGGAATCGTATGGGTGCTAACTCAACAGACTACACGAGAGAAGAATTAGTATTCGCAGCAATCAATCACGACTTGGGAAAGATAGGTACGAGCGAAGGAGCACAGTACTTACCTAATCCTAGTGAATGGCATAGAAAGAATCAAGGAAAGATTTATACAAACAATCCAGAGATACCTTTCATGATGGTTCCAGATAGAACAATATTCTTATTACAAGATTGGGGAATTAAAATGTCCCACAATGAGTATATGGGTATTAAACTACACGATGGAGTATTTGATGATTCGAATAAACCATACTTCAAAGCAAGCATGAAAGATTCAAAGATGACTTCACACATGCCAATACTATTACATCATGCAGATCATATGGCTTCCAGAATCGAATACGAGAAATGGGCTATTGATGGAGGACAGGTTTCAAAACCCGCTACCTCAACTCGCGCTACAAAAAATCGCGCGCTCTCGACTGACGCGGCTGCCTCCGCCAAAGATGCATTCAAAAGTTTATTCGGAGACGATTCATGATCGTTACAATAATAATACTATCTGTATTGCTCGTCGTAAGTATTTTTATTATATGGAATTTACTTCGTAAGGTGGAACGACATGAAGACTTTTCAAATCAGTTATCTAAGTGGGTAGATGGATTAAATCAGATCGTTACTAAGATCATTGCAGAGATAGATGTCATTGATGAGAAAGGAATGTTCAAATCAGATGATTATGTAGGAAGTATATATAAACAAATCAACCAGCTTGTACGAGAGTTGGAAGGTATAATAGTAAAAGATGAGAAAGATGATTCAAATGATTCAAGCAACTAGCCCAGTACAACAATTCTATATTGACTATAAAGAAAAGGTTCGAAAAGAAGAAGAGCATAAAGCTTGGTTAGCATCATTGACTCCTAAAGAGCGTAAAGAGTTAAAAAAGAAACGTGGTAGACCGAGAACTAAAAAATACTACTTCGATCAGAATGTAGAAGATGCTATTATAGCATATACGGCAGAAGAAAATCAATCTCTCAGAGATAGAGTATATAAGGAATTTATATATAAGGCTTTTGATAAACTAGCTGAAAATATAATACACACATTTAAGTTTTATTATATGGATGGAAAGCATAGTGACGTTAAGCACGAAGTAGTTGCATTCTTAATAGAGAAGATGCCCAAGTTCACGAAGGGAAAAGGAAAGGCGTTTTCTTATTTCTCAATAGTAGCTAAAAACTATCTAATCATAAATAATAATAAACAATATGCACGCATGAAGCAAAAAGCTGCGGTTATTAAAATTGACACGGATAGAAATGTTACAAATGAGATATTCAGAGAAAACCGCGTTACGGAAATAAAAGATTTCTTTGATGAGTTTATAGAATATTGGGAAGTATATTTGTTTAAGAAGTTTTCCAAGACTCGAGATAGACAGATAGCTGATGCTTTACTAGAACTGTTTAGAATTAGAGAGAATATAGAAAACTTTAATAAAAAAGCATTGTATATAATGATTAGAGAGATGACGGGAGTTAAAACATTATATATAACCAAGGTAGTGAATACCATCAAAAGAAGTTATCAACATCTATATCCACTATACACAGAATACGGATCGTTAACCAGGATACCTCATTCAAAGTTCAAATAATCTAACCAGCTCCATATTTATTATCAAGAATCGGAGTATACAACATGAATTTTGAAGATCAAGAACTATTCAAAGGAAAGTCGTTTTCATCTTTACTAAAAGATATATACACGACAACAAAGAATAAAGAAAAGCAGATCAATATACTAATCAGCGAGTTAAAGCCGTTGGTTAAGAATATTGGAGATGCAACTATTATTGTACCACTAATTAAAGAATATTTAGAGGTGGGAGTTAAGAACGATGAGCATCTAGTAAAAATGGCTGCAGTAGTTCAAAGAGCAATGTCCAGAGTAGATAGTGCAGGAGGTGATCTTATACTAACCGATAGTGAAAAGCAGCAATTATTAGATACAATGAATGAAATGGAAGACGCAGCAGCAGATGCTGTAGATTCTATCAAGACGAAAGCGAGTTAGACTATGAGTGGATATTATGGTCAATTTGAAAGCAACGATGCAGCATCAGTCAATGGGGTAGACTTTAGATCAGCTAAAGACAGAGCAGGAGGTAAGTCAGGAGCATTGCAATTAGCGTTAGTAAGTAAAGTAATAACTACTCCAAATAAAGAACATCAAGCTGGCACAATCCAATTTAGATTACTAGATCCAATAACAGGACAGCCATCTGATACCCCACTTAGCATGTTATCGTATGCTAGGCCATTAAATACATTATTCGTAAGCATACCTACATTGAATGAATATGTTTTGATAGTCAGAGGACCAGCTGCAGCAAGTACACGCCCAGACCAAGACGAGAAGGAAGTATTACAATACTTTTATATGACTCCACTATCAATTAGAGGAGATATCAATCATAATGCTAGTAGTAATGTTTGGAATAAAAAATTTATAACAGTTCAAGCGACAAAAGGAGATGCAGCAGAATATGAAGCCAACACAGATACTCCTCCCCCAGAAGATGAAGAAAATAGAAATATATTAGGAAACGACTTCCGGCCAAATGCGATTCTAAACGACGATAATAATGAAGAGACGTTGGTGATGTCTCCGAACATGCATGAAGGAGATGTAATGTTGAGTGGTAGATTCGGTCAAACGATTCGATTATCAGCAACCCTATCTGAAGGAGCTAATGAAACGTGGAGAGGTGTCCCAGACCTAGAATCAGATCCTCCATATCAAAAACCAATAACAATCATCCGTAATGGCCTACCAGAAGATACAAGTGACAGGTATGTAGATAACTTGATAACAGATCCAACAGCAATATATCTAACAAACGGTCAATACATACCAGAGTTAAAAGAATTAAAACCATTTCCATTAAATGAAAAGGGTGAACCGAGATCTTCAGCTATGGATATGGGAGAATTGTTTGAACATGGAACATTGGGAACGGATATAAGCCAATGTATTATTCGAGCCGATAGAGTTATGACAATCTCGAGAGGTGAAATATATCAGTGGAGTGAAAAAGGAATATCATTAGCTAGTAAAGGATCCATAACAATAGATGCTGGACCACAATGCATAATAGAATCGGATATAATATATTTAGGATCTGGAGTAGGTGATAATTCAATTGATCAAGCTGTTGAACCTGCTGTAAGAGGTGAAAAATTAAGAGACATTCTATTAGAAATCATAGATGCGTTTGATGCATCTACGGTTTTAGTAGGTGGTATAACTGGCGTACTAGTCCCACCAGCTGGCCTAGCTAAGATGGAGGGTGAAATTATAGATGCGGAAAACAACGGACTTCTAAGTAAGAAAGTATTCTTGGAGTAAGACATGGCATTATCCTATAAAGAGGGAGGCAAGCCTCAATTCAGACCCCCACCAAGACTACCAGGACCACCAATACCACCGGTAGAAAATCCAATGGCAAAGCTCAAAGAGTTAACAATCAAACTCGCAATCAAAAAAGCTCAGATATTAGCTGGAATTGAAAAAAAGAAACAAGAGCTTATAGCTAAAGCAAAGCAGGCAATTCAAGATGCTATACGTAGTGCTATGGGTATTCTGAAAACCAAAGCCGAAGAAAAAATCCCTCCATTAAAACGCAAGATTGCAAAGATTAAAGCAAAGATAGAAAAGATCAAAGAAAAGAAGGAGAAGATCGAAGCTAAGATTCAAAAGTTAAAAGACTTGTATGAGAAGTATAAAAATTTAGATGAAATACTTTATGCAGAGGCAATGAGGCTACTCCAGATTGAGATAGATAAACTTACCGAAAAACTCCAAAAGGAAATTGATGCAATGAAGGCTAAGGCCAAGGAGAAACTAAAAGCTGAAAAGGAAAAGTTAATAGCAAAGTTGGAGATAGAAAAGAAAAAGGAAAAGATAGAAGCTCAGAAGAAAAAAATAGAAAATATTAAAAAGGAGTATGAGGATATAAAGAAAAGGATAGAAGAAATCCAAGAGTTAATTGCAAGAATCCAATATCTGATCGAGCACGCCGAGGAGGAGGCAATGAAGTATGTTGTTGAAAAAACAAAACCTATCTTAGAAAAAAAGAAGAAGCAGTTAGAAGAAAAGATTGAGCCAAAGAAAAAGAAACTAGAAGAAAAGATGGCTAAAGTCAAAAAGAAGATAGCCGATATAGCAGCAGGAATACCAGATCCTAAAGGAGCGTTGAAATACCAAATGTTCAGCGCAGGAGTAACGATATATTGGGTTGGGGCAATAATCAATCCGGGTCCTGGAGCTCCCAATGGAATAATGGTACTAAGTCCAGGGACACCTATAATGACTTTTAATCCACTCTTTGATTTCAAAACGCAGGGAACTGATCCAGCTGAACCCATCAGGCAATTGATTCCTATGATAAAAGCTCATTTAGCAACAATAACTGGGCTATGGTTAATGCCGACAGGAACTCCACCATTCTCACCTATACCGTGGGCAGGATATGGAGCTACCATTGAATGGGAATCTTTGTTTGTTCAACCAGTCGCAATGGGGTTAAAGAACGGTCAAGATAGTTTAGGAAATTTATTAGCTGACAATTATGACAGAGCTATAAAAACGGGATTTCCAAATGCACCTTCAATTCCGATACCATTTACATCAGGCGTAGCTCAAAAAATAAAATCTATGACGATGGTAGCTGATCTAGATGCTATAAAGGATATCTTGATTGCAATGGCCTATCAAATTCCTATCAAACCTATAGAACGAGCAGTAAAGTTAGTAAAGAAGAAGCAGGAAGAACTAGAAGAAAAAATAGTAAAACCCATATTAAAGGAAAAGGAAAAAATAGAAGCACATATAGAAAAATTAAAAGAATATCAAAAGAAAATAGAAGAATATATGAAACTGATACAAGAGTATGCAGATTGGGCAGCAGAACAACAAGCCGCGATAGCATATTATTCAGATCCGGCAAACATAGTAGCAGATGCCACAGCAGCTGGAATGGACGCAGCATCGGACTTAGCTAATTCAGCGGGAGACTTAGGCAGTGTACCAAGCTAGAAACTTAATGTAACATATATTTATATAACAGGAGAGACTATATGAAAAAATCAGAACTAATTCAAGCAATAAAGGAAGCACTAATTCCTGAGATTGAAAAAATCGTAAAGAAGCGAGTGAATCTTGCAGCTGCACAGATTATTAAGGAGAACAGAAAATCTTCAAAACCTGCAGTTGAAAAAACTACTACATCTTTAACTAGTTTGATGAATGAAAAGTCTGCACCAGATCCTAATGAAATTAGGGCTAATGATGGTTATACTAAACAAACATTCATAAAAGGAAATGATATGTTGAATGATATGTTGAATGAAACAGCTCAACAAGCTCAGGAGTATAAACAGATGGGTGCGGGTGAATATACATCAGACATGGCTAAGAACTTCAGAGCAGCAAATCCAATGGATGCATTTGGAAGTGGTAAGCCAACAGCACAACAAATGATACCGGACGATCGTAGAGGTAGAGATATACCAGATGCATTAGCTAACGCGTTAACAAAAGATTATTCAGCGCTGGTAAAATCACCTTCATTTAACAAACGAGCAAAGTAGGAGTATAATAAATGCCAAATTATTTGGATCCATTAACGGCAGCAGAGCTGCAAGCAAATCAAGAGCAAGCTGGACTAGCTAACTATGCAGCTGGGTTTATTCCCAAATTCATAGCTCCTATTGATTTGGATCCAAATATATCTATTGGATTTACATTACCATTTGGAACCACTCAAACTGGCCCAAGTTTTAATGCAAGTTATACAACAATCGAAGCGGTACGAAATAATATGATAAACTTACTACTCACTAGTAAGGGAGAAAGATTGTCTAATCCTAATTTCGGATCGATGTTAAAGTTTATATTATTCGAACAAAATGATGAACAGATAATATTAAAAATACAAGATGCAATAAATGACGCGGTAGCTGAATTTATGCCATACGTAAAAATACTAGACATAGAGGTAGACCGTTACAATGGAGGCAACACCACCTCAGCTAATGTTGCAGTGACAGTAGCTTTCTCCATAAACAATGGAGCGGATCAAACTGCAATAGGAATACCACTAACAATAGCAGACTTCCAAGGTGGTGGTGGAGGAACTGCACAACAAAATATGGATCTCGCAGCTAATGATCTAACTGCTAGAGGAGGAGGATACTAATGCCAACAACAAATGTAAAAAGGGAAATACGATATTTAAGTAAAGACTTTGCGGGCTTTAGAGATGCTTTAGTTCAACACGCTAAGACATATTTCCCATCAACTTATAATGACTTTAGTGATGCTTCATTGGGTATGATGTTAATAGAAATGTCGGCTTATGTTGGTGATGTACTATCATACTACATGGATGATCAGATAAAGGAAACAATGTTATCACACGCAACTCAAAGAAATAACGTAGTTGCGATGGCACAAGCATTAGGTTATAAACCTAAACCATCCGTACCAGCTGTCACAGAGTTAACAGTATTCCAACTAGTCCCAGCAAGAGGATCCGACTCAGAGCCTGACTTCAGATATGCGTTGAATATAAAAGAAGGATTCGTTGCTAAATCAAAAGCTGGATCTATAGAATTTAGCTCTAACGATCAAGTTGATTTTGCAGCATCAAGTTCGCTGAATCCGACGGAAGTCTCTGTATATACTACAGACGAGTCTACAAACAAACCAACTCAATATCTACTCAAGAAGAAAGTGTTTGCAACATCAGGTAAGCAAAAAAGTTATACAACGACTGTAGGAAGTCCCACTCAATTCTTCAAGGTCAGATTACCGGATAATAATGTGGTAAGGATAACTAAAGTAGTTGACTCTAACGGATATGAATGGACGGAAGTTCCATATCTTGCACAAGATGTAGTATTCGAAGATATTAGAAACGATGCATCTAACGATGATCGATTGAAACAATATAGTGATGAATCTCCATATCTGCTAAAATTAAAAAGAGTACCAAAACGATTCACAACAAAAATAACTTCAGGTAATCTAATCGAACTCCAATTCGGAGCAGGGATATCAACTCAGGCAGATGAAGAGTTAATACCAAATCCTGACAATATAGGTTTACAAACTAAGGATGGTAGAACATCACTCGACGCAGGATTTGATCCTAGCAATTTTATGTACACTAAAGCATATGGAGAAGCTCCCGCGAACACATCACTGACAATAACATATATAGTAGGAGATGGAATACAAGCGAATGTTTCAGCAAATGAAATAACAAAACTCCAAGCAATATCTTACAACGAGAATGCGGTTGCAATGCAAGACCTATCCTCAACAGCAATAACATCTGCAAAAAATTCAGTTGCAGTTAATAATCCAGATCCAGGACAAGGAGGACGATCGTTTGAAACCACAGAAGAAATCAGACAAAACGCATTAGCTAATTACGGATCTCAGAATAGAGCGGTTACACGTGAAGACTATATAGGAAGGCTATACTCAATGCCACCTAGATATGGTAGTATTGCAAAAGCTTACATAGTTCAAGACTATCAACTTAATGCTTATACAAGTGAAGAGGAATCGAATCCTTTAGCATTGAACTTATATACATTAAGTTATGATAAGAGTAAAAAATTAGTTGCAACCGGAGAAGCTACTAAACAAAACATAAAACAGTATCTATCTCAATATAGATTGATGACGGATGCAATAAATATAAAAGATGGTTACGTGATAAACTTTGGAATAAACTTTGAAATAATAGTAATTCCAAGCTACAATGCTAATGAGATGCTACTAAAAGGAATATCAGCATTGAAGGAAAAATATGCAACTGATAGAGTACAGTTCAATGAGCCAATATTAGTGAGTGAAGTATACTCCGTATTATCTGCCATTGAAGGTGTCCAATCCGTTACAAATGTTGGTATTGTAAATAAGGTGGGTGGAGATTACTCTGGTCACGCTTATGATATCGAAGGAGCAACTATAAACAAAGTAATATACCCATCAATGGATCCATCTGTATTTGAAATCAAATATCCAGATCAAGATATCGTGGGTAGACTAGCGACTTACTAGGAGATATATAAAATGATTTACTTTTACTTTCCAATAAAGGATACTACTATATATGAAGAGAACACTAGTAAGAATACTGGTAAGGATGAGATAATTGAGCTTACTAAAATTACATCTGGATCTACGAGACGTGACGATTCCGGAGCTATCTTTAGTCAGACATTTAATACTAGAATTTTAACCGAATTCAATTACACAGATCTATCAGCTTCGATAGTAGATGGAACAATTCCGACATTCAACACAGGATCTGCTACCTCAGCTTCCGCTTTTATGAAATTTCATGTATCTCAAGAAAATGCAATAACCGATACGGAAACGGTAAATATGCTTCCACTAAGTATGAGTGGAGGAAGGTCTTGGACAGAAGGATTGGGTAGAGATAAAAATCTAAATGAAGCGGGAGTAGCAATAGCAGAGCAAGGTGCGTCGTGGACGCACTCAAATCTAGCAACCAGTCAAACGTGGGGTACATTGAAAGATGGTACGCATACTAACAATTGGGCAACTAATTCAGGTGGTGGTACATGGCATTCAAACTCAGCTTATTTAGGATCGCAAGACCTTTCAACTACATCTGGAGATCTCTCCTTAAATATTACTAATGGAGTAGGAGCTCATTTAGACGGTACAATACTTAATGATGGGTGGATCACAAAAAGAACTGATACGAATGAAACGAATAGTGGCAGGTTTGGGTCTCATAAATACTTTAGTTTAGATACCCACACTATATACGCTCCAAAGTTAGAAGTAAAATGGGACGACTCTATTCATACTCCAGGAACGCTAACAGAATTAACAGATGATGACATCTTAGTATATCCAAAGAATAATAGAGGGGAGTATAAGAAAGATTCGAGAGAGCGTATTCGAGTTTCGGGTAGAGAACGATATCCAACTAAAACATATGCGACATCATCTGATTATTCTACAACTAAATATTTACCAACTACATCATATTGGGGAATAAAAGACATGCACACGGAGGAGTATGTTATAGATTTTGATACAACATATACTAAAATTAGTTGTGATTCGACTGGAAATTATTTCGATTTTTGGATGGATGGACTACAACCAGAAAGATATTACAAATTTGTATTCAGAATCGATAGAGGAACTAGAAAACAATACTTCGATGAAGACTTTGCGTTTAAGATAGTGAGATAATAATATGCCAAAATATGGAAATGATAATGCTGTAGTAGAGGGTAAAGATAGCTTTGGATCTCAAGTATCCATGGTTAAAGCTTATTCTAACTCAACATCTAATAATGCAAGTTGGGGATGGAACGACTACGAACCAGAAGAAGATTATAAATATAAACCAGTCTCAGAAACAGATCCATGGTTCACGGAGGGATATATAAATGTATTTCATACCGAAGGAGGAGAATTCTTCATAAAGAGGAATGATGATCTACAACCAACAGACGTATCACAAACCTATGTAGGACCATACTTCAGATGGGTAAGAGAACCTGACTACAGTCAAAAACGTAAACAGCAATTTGGTAGATTAAACGATGTAGTGATAGGACAATCGTTTTACGGTAGAACTCAACGTGGCAGACCAAAAAATAAAGGATTGCGACCGAATAAAATATTAGAACCTCTAAAGGAAATACTGAGAGCTGATTTAAGAGGACCAACATTCCTAGACACATCAGAGCCAGATCCTAGCATAGCTCCTATTCCAAAGAATAGATATGAAAGGGAACAAGCAGAGGAGCAGGGAATATTTCTAGCACAAGTAGCCGACCTATCTGAAACGCTGCCAGAAGCAGTCGTATTAAAAGATACTGGTGATAAAAAATATATTCACATTACAGATTTAGTTTCTATGAACTTAGCTAAAACCGTTTTATCAGATCCAAATTCAAATATGAGACAACTAGCTCCAACTTCAAAGCGATTTGGCATGAAGGGGAGAGCTCCAGTTATAACAAACCAACCGAACGCAAAAATTGATTTCGAGGACTAATTTACATGGCTAATACAGACAATAGCAATACTGCAGTTATACAACAGGATACTCGAAGAGTATTGGCTGGGTACCCATTCACTATAGATTGTGGAGTTATAGGGGAAAATAATATCAACCCAGAAGGTGGTGAAATTATAGTTACTTGGTACAAAGATGGATCATCATTATCTACTGGATTATCATACACGGTAGAGAAACCGACATCTGATGATTCTGGAACTTATTATTTTGTTGCAACGAACGAGTTTGGTAGTACTACCAGTCAGAATGTAGATATTGAAATAGTAACACCAGGAGAAGATCAGTTTGGAATAAATCTAGTACAAAATGCAATGGGAGAAAATGGATTATCTAGTTGGTCATCTCAAATAGGAACTCTTAGGCTAGAAAAGTTTTGGGCTAAGTCTGGAGATAGATCATGGCTTGGAGCGGGATCACGATTCCCAGCTGGAGGAAGAATAGATCCTATGTATAGGCAAAGAGATGGTTTAGCATTTTTCACAGCTGAGGATTATGCATATCGAATGATGTCCGGCCGAGGAGATAATAAACAAATCACTATTATAGAACCTAATCCAGGTGGAGTGTTAACAACCGCCTATCAGGATGTATTCATAACAGAGCCAGATACTATAGATATTATAGATAGAAAGATTGAAGGAGTATTTGATGTTGAAGCAAAATGTTTTGCATGGTTAGCACAATGTAGATCTACAAAAGTCTGGTTCAAAGATGGTCATTACTCGGGAGGATTTAGATCTGAAAACGATTATAAACTCAATGGGGATGATAATGATTATGTAGAGACTAAACGTGATGTTCACGACGAATCTAAAATTAGATATGAGTTCTATGATATTAACGATGAGCTGGTAAAGGATTTTGAAATGGATAGTTTTAGACCAACGCAGCGGTCTAATGCGGCGGTTATTGGATATAGATCTATATCAATACCACCGGGAACTAGACGGGTTAGAGTACATATGATGTTCAGAAGAGCTCAGAGAGAATGGGAATGGACTAGTAGAAGAACAGGTACATTTGCGAAACAGTATCTTTGTGGTATTCACGCAGTCAATCTTAGATTGTTCATAAACAAAGATGGATTAAAATTTCCATCAACAAAATTTAATCCAGACGATATAATCGATTCAAGCTATGATGATTGGTTAGAAGATCAAATATATAAAGCGGAGAAGGAACGTCGAAGATGTAATGATCTTATAGAAGATGTGGGAAATATTGAAATAAAAAATAAAATTACATCAACTTATAAACATCCATCACAAACCGGTGTAAGGTATAAAGGATTAGTACACCTTGCACAATGGTGCCGACACGAACTACACCGAGCACGTATTCTGAGCACTTACGCGCCAAGACCGTTTCCAGGAAAGGACGGAAGTGTTTACTCCAACATAGGAAGAGTAACAAATGTTTCAGCTGGATCGAAAAGACCTAATTCTGGTCATATAAACAATATGAATGGAACCTCTATGTTGTTTGACTATCTACATAAAATGAATGCACCATCTATGTCGATTATTAGAAAGAGTGTCCACATCATCGGGAAAGGCATACCTTACTTCAGACCAAATGAAGCAGCAAATGCAATGAACTTCCTATCGCAGATAAATTATTTTTATCATAGAGATGATATAATATCCATGATAGAAACCACCTGGAAAGAAAAAAATCCAGGAGTACTTCCGTGGTGGGAGATAAGATGGAAGCAAATAGTTGAAAAATACCACGCAGATCAAGATTCGTATGCAGGAGGAGGAGAGCTAAGATGGTATTCACAAACTAAAGCACTCGTTTCATGTATCATGGGAGAAACGTACGATGGATCTTGTTGGACTCATCAAATGCCTACACGCGTTTTAATAGCATTTGCATTAGCAACGTATGACACGGGAACAATGGCATCTGACTCTTTCACCGTCCCAGGAGTATTCAAATCATTATTCTATAGACCTGGAAAAGGACTACATAGTTTCTTTAGTTATCCAAATAATTACAATGCGTATGGGTTTAATAACTATACTTGTCATTGGCATAATTATTGGCTAACTTGGGATAATGTATTTAAGACTAAAACCGATGATGGACCTAATTGGTGTGTGTATAATAAAGGAAGCTACGCCCACGTACATTGGATAAGTAGATCGTATCTAGCTGAATTCATGTCAAAATTAGATGATTTTGGAGAAAGTAGAATATATGATAAAACCATCCAAATGAGTGTACGAGAAATATGGGACAGTGTATACGATCCAGATTTTTCTCATAAGATTTATAAAGATTCTGTTAGGATGTACACTCCACCATGCTCACTTGGCGTAAAGCGTTGGGTCAAACCAAATCCAGATGATGAAGACACATGGTCAACTATGGATCCGGATCCAAACGAGGAAACACATCTCATAGACCGTCTTGAAGATATAAGTGAATCGAAGCAAGGTAATTTCACCTATAGTATGATCAATCAAGGAAATTATAAAATAGGATACCACTACCCTTGTGAAATTATGGATAATAATCCTGTGAGTTTATATACTGGTGGTAATAGTGCTATATATCGACCTATAGATGATGGTGTAGCTAAAATAGTTTGGCCATTAAGATCTGGAACAAAATGGTACAAGCACAGAGACATTATGTACGATATGAATCGATATACTGTGATGGATTTCACTCTTGATGAGATGGTAGAAAAGATAGATGAAATTCCAGGATTGAAGAATTTCTTTGAATGTACTAGAAAGCCAATTATTTTTCATGAAGATATATCAATGAGATCAGCTCCGTTTGAAGGAGAAGTGACTGGGAACTTTGGATATAATGAAGCGGATAGACAAAATACATGGCATGGATATTATTCTCACTACAAGCAAATGCAGGATACCTTAGAACTAGATACAGAAGGACATGCTCGTAATGGAGATACATTTGCAGAGTTAGGATCATCCCATTTTGAAAACCACAAAGGATTAAGTGTGCCAGAATTCTACAAAGGGTCAGTATTATCAGGAGCAACGGATGGCATGCCACAAGATGCTCCATTTAGATACCAAGGAGCGAATCCAACTAAGTGCTTAACAAAGTATGATAATGAAGACGGACTTACATCGTTTTCGATAAACAAAAATAATAATTTAGGAAACACAAGTGCAAATTCATCAGCGAGAACTGATAAATTACTGAGAACATATGCGATGGCTTTTGCAAGAAGATATTTATTGACGCTGCGAATAAAATATTTGAATGAACAACTCCAAGAAGCATTAGATTGGGTTGACACTCAAGGTGATGAATATGGATATGATCAAACAAATACAGCAACTCAAGATGATTAGAGGTAGATAAGAATGGGTGAATTTGGAACAGAAGATTTGATGGGATTGGGAACTGGAACGGTTCGTAATAATACTGGCTTATACAAGCTAAGCTCGACTGTTGAGACTTTATTAAATGTATTAGTGTATAATGCATCTGGTGATTTTGTACAATCGTTTACTACTAATCAAACTAACGGAGTCGGCGATGCATCAGACCCAAACTACGTTCAATACTGGCAAGAATACTCAGATCTAAAAATTGCAGATGTTCGAAAAACATCTGGTATTCAGATAAACTTACAAGAATTGCTGAACAGTATTAGACTTCCTCAAGGAGTATATCGTATAGTAACAAATCAGATCGCTATGATCGACTCTGGAGCTTATATAAAACAAATAGCACAGGATCGAACGGAAATACGGTTTGGAGGTATCCCTGCATCTAGTGACAATACTGATATAAATTTTGGTGAAAATGCATTACCTGAAGTATTAGGGAATCATAAACTTGATGTGGGTATGGGTAGATCCGTATCGTTGATTAACTGGACGATAGAGGGTGGCGACTTAATAGCAAAGTTAGGTTCACCAGCTCCAATGGATACATTCCAAGGAGGTACTTATCCACTATACATGGACATCACGGATCCAACAATCGCGTTGGTTCAATGGGAAGTTGCAAGTGATAGTATACAATATCCATTCCTTCATCCAAATTTTGATATGAAAGTACGAGGCGGAACACCGATCAACACAGAATTCAAAACAATTGATGATTTGACTGGAACGGTTAAGAGTACAAAGGATAAGATAATAAATAACTACCTAAGCTCGAGTTATGGAGATACAGAGGTAAATATAAACTACCAAAAGCCAGAAGAATTTATCCATTTCTCATCATATGAAGAAAGATTGCTAAACTTCAAATACAAGATCCAGCTAATCGAAAAATATGCAACGGAAATATCTGCCTCAGACACACTCACAGGAGCTTTGCCAACAGTCGTTGCTGACAGAGCTAACATCGTAGAGAAGCAAGATAATGTTATTGGATCGTTTGATAAATTTGAAGAATATATGTACAACAACTCTTCATCAGCTATATCAGGATCGTTAGGAGAATGGTGGTCAAATTCATGGCCTAAGAACACCTCAATAGCTCCACATAAAATATACGCAACAACATCATCAGAGGCTCAGACATGGTTAACTGGCGCAATACAATCTGCATCTTATTATGATAGAATGAATGACGATATGTTATCAAAGGCTCTACCAGAATACGTTTTGGAAGATATAAATAATTCTACTATAATAACATTAACGGATATGATCGGACAGCACTATGATGTAGTGTGGACATATACAAAAGGACTAACAGATGTAACTAGCCGTGATGAAGAATTGACTAGTGGTATAGCAAAGAATCTATTATGGCATGTAGGAACATCGTTGGGAATAGATTTGCCAAATGGAAATGGATCTGAAGACTTGTGGAAGTGGTCGTTAGGAACAGATGTTTCTGGTAGCCTAGCATCATCAGGCACAGGATTTGAATCTGGATCATTACCACAAATGAGCTCAGAGGATGTTACTAAGTCTATATGGAGTAGATTGATAAACAATCTTCCATATTTCTTATCAACTAAAGGAACGACTCGAGGATTAAAAGCGGTATTAGCTTGCTACGGTGTACCAGATACTATAATACAAGTAAGAGAATATGGGGGACCGAAAGGTATAAATGACAACGAGCGTCAATTCATGCAAGAGGAAAGAGCAACCTACGCACTTCAATTGGATAGGGGTGAAACGTTGAGACTTAAAGCGGCAAAGAATTCTACCCACTCTCGTACACCACAAGCATTCCAATTCAGATTCAAGACAACTCAAAAAGAAGATATGGTTCTGTTGGAAAAGAATGGAACAACATGGTGTGTGAATATCCACCACTCAGGATCGATAACACAGACCTCAGATACTAACTTCTCATCCAACAACATACCACTAATAGCTCAAACTCCAAGAACGGAAAAAGGAATATATGGTAGGTTAACATTCTTAATGACCGGATCAAGTATTCCAGATCACGCAGCTTCTGTCATATCAGCATCGACTGAATATCTTCCTTTGTATAACGGAGATTGGTGGAATGTAACACTACAAACTGAAGTAACGGCATCATTAAACGGAACTAGTGATAACACCACAACAGACCAGAGATGGCATCTGACTGTCAAATCAGCAAAAGACCATTCCAATGGAAAAATAACACATTCGGGTTCTGCAACTCTTAACAACCACACTGGATCTTATTCAGCAAGTTTCAACGCTGCATGGAGAACCTTCGGCACTACTAATTATTGGAGCTTTGGAGGATGGGCAGCTCTATCACAAGCTACTAAATACGATTCCACAGGTGTTGCAACAACTGCTGGAACGGTAAAGCAATTTAGTGGATCAATGCAAGAAATTAGAATTTGGGGTGGTGAAGAAAAACTCACAGAAGATGTATTAGAAGTACATACATTATCACCTAGATCATATGTAGGTAATAATTTCTCATCTTCTTATGATCACCTTTATGCAAGATTCCCATTAGGAACTGAATTCCAGAAATCAAATCTATCTGGATCGTTAGGAACATACACTTCACCAACAATAATATCCTCCAGCCACCCAAACCAAGATTTAGATTGGACTGGAGGAACTTATGCACTACACTTAACGGCAAGTGCATTCTCAGATGCGACAACAGGAAGTAATGGTACACATTTTGAACCGATGACTGAAACATATTATACTACATTACCGTCATATCCTTCTAATGGAATATCATCAACTAAATTACGAGTAGAAGAAGCAGGATTAACAAAACAATTGAATCCATTTGAAAGAGCGGAGGTTAGCGAGTATGATAGACATCCGATAGATACACATAATATTGGAGTACATCTTTCGTTACAACATCAGATCAATAGAGACATTGCATATCAGTTTGGAGGTATGAGGGTAGATGATTTTATAGGCGATCCGAAACATCAGAGTGATCCAGGATATCCAGATTTAGAACAATTATCCAACTTCTACTTTAATAAATTATATGATAAACCAGATATGGCTGACTTTGCTAGAATGTTAACTTACTATGATGTCAGTATGTTCCAAATGGTCAAAAAAATGATACCTGCAAGAGCAAACTCATATGTAGGGCTGTTAGTAGAACCACATATATTAGAACGAAATAAAATTCAACGACTCCCAGAGATGACTCAATCAGCTCACCATTATGATGGAGTACTAGATGTAAGGCCAGATATAAATACATTCCCGTTATCGATGTCAGCTGACTATCAGTCGGAATACTCAGCAAGTCTACTATGTGCGGGTGGTGAAAACTGGTTTGAGTTAAAAGCAGATTCAGCAAATTCAGCATCCTTCGGAGATTTATCAGACGGAATCGCTATAGGACATCTAACCGGTTCGTATAACGGGTCAAGATATAGATGGTCACAACATTACAGAAATAAAAACGCAGATGGAACATATACAGTCGGATCATATACACATACAAGTAATCCATTCAACACAGTGATAACTGGATCGCGTCTATCATCAATATGGGAAACTAGAGTATTCAAATATAGCTCATCATTCTCAGCTTCGTGGGATTCTGATAGGGGAATAATGCAAGGAACTCTAGGATATGGATTAAGTGAAACAAAAGCTGCTGTATGGAATGTTGATAAAGGATCGGTAAAAAACGGTGCATTCGATCGCCAGCGAGGAAAAGCGCACATATACCCAGTGATAGGTGATGTACCAACAACTCCAGCCGAAAGACAAGATACAGAACCTGCAGGATTCTTTAATGCTAGATATGGCGGATCTAAATTGTCTGCAGGTGGATATAATCAAGACTCACCACAAACTGCAGATGGTACGCCAGTAATCGAGTTGTTCGATTCTAATCCAAATCAATTGATAGTAACATCTCCAAGCGTTTATGGTGGATCATTAACAGTACCTGGAATTAAAAAATTCCCAGGAAAGGGGCAGGCATTAGATAAATTCGGTAATGTGGTAAGTTTGTTAAAAGCTGATAGTGTAGCAGTAAAAAATCAAGTCAATCAATCAGCAATACAAGCAACATCAGCAAATATAGCAGCACCGAGTAATAATAATAGCTATGCATAATAACATAGGAGTGTATATATATAAGTTTTTCTATACAACGACATATTTATATTAGAGTAAACAAAGGAGAAAAATCCATGGGATATTTAGACAACACAACAGTAACGGTAGATGCAATTCTAACTAAAAAGGGTAGAGAATTACTAGCACAAGGCGGTAATGCATTTGAAATTACAAAATTCGCTTTATCTGATGATGAAGTAGATTATAACTTATACATGCCAGCACATACAGAAGGAACTGCAAAATATGGAGAGGCTATTGAGGCGATGCCTGTAGTAGAGGCGGTGCCGGATCAAAATTACGTATTAAGACATAAATTGATTACATTACCGAAAGGTAATTTGAAGCTTCCAAAGCTTGGAGTTGGAGGTTCGACAACATTCGATCTAAGTAATCTTAATCCAACATCACCGATGATTGCTCCAACCGTAACCAATTTCCAAAGTTTAGATTTATCTCAAGGATTTACTTTCGTAATAGGAGACACTGACGTAGTTCAACCGCTAAACTGGACTCCAGTAGCTGGAACATCGGTAGGTTCTGGAAATGTAAGAGTTGCTAAATCAATGCAATTCCAAGCACTTCCACAAACAGTAGAAGCAAAATCAACCACAGTGACTATTACTGGAAGAGCTTCTGGTGGTCACTTAACTTTAACGTTCAATGTAGCAAAAGATGTTATCAATAACGATACGTTCGCTTCATAAGGAGAATTAAAACATGGCTTATATTTATACAAACTTTGATACAGCTGATGATGTAGTAACGGAGGTATCGGAAATACAAACAGCTCCGATATGGTCTGACAACACAGCAACTCTAACAGCTTTTTATACATCTTCAACTCAAAGTGGAAGCGCAAACGTAAATTCTTACTTAGACATATACAATGGCACAGGAGCAACTGCAACATCACAATTTTCTATAGCATACGGACATTACGCGGGTAGTGGATCCGTTGATTATGATAATACCTCTAAACCAGGTGTATCTCCTACAAGAGCTATTTACGGTCAATATGCAAATATGCTTTTAGCTGACGGAACTAATAAATTTACAGTAGGTGGAACTGAAATAGATGATATTCTTGTTATCAATATTAACAGAGCAAGATTCAAAGAACAACTAGATCCAGGAAACTGGCAATTAAACCTAGACAGTAACGGTGACAATGATAGTGACATATTACACCTAGTGGATTCAAGTGATTCAGCGACATCGACAATCAACGAAGCTGGTAGAGTATATGATGTAGTATCAGGATCAATAACAAACGGTCCAATTGGAACAGCTGCAGGTGATATTTTTGGAAAAGTTTATGTTGATCAAGGTGTAATTATCCTAGATCCAACTGACGTAGCTGCTAAATCAACATATGCAAGAGTTGTAGGATCAAACACATTCAATGATAATGTAGGAAAATTCCTAAAAGCAATAACAGGATCGGCAGCTGGAGCAACTCCAACATTTACAGCTAGAAATAAAGAAGAAGTAAAATCTACACACTATTTTGTTAGAGTAAAAAACCAAGCATATAATTACTCAGATAACCCAACATTCGTAACTGGTTCTGATGCAACTTTAAGATACGCGGACTTTAAGAATAATCCAAACACATACATAACAACTGTTGGAATGTATGACGATAATGACAATTGTCTTGCAATTGCAAAATTAAGCAAACCATTATTAAAATCATTCAGTCGCGAAGCGTTAATTAAAGTTAAACTTGAATACTAGTAGTATTCGGGAACATTGGAATGATAAAATATGGGTCTAACAGTAAAGTCTTTACAGATAGGCGAGCAATCGCGTACTAAATTCAAGATACATAAAGGGTATGGGGTAACACGCGCAAACTCTGCAAGTCTTGGAGTAGAAACATATTTAGCAGAATACCAAACCGGATCCATGATATCATGGACCACAGGATCATCCGATCCAACAACTACAAAAGGACTTTATAGAAATCAAGTACATCATTCTATAAACACGATGTTCTATAGAAACTACACAAACCATCCTGGAGAAACAATACAACCAGGTGGATCTCATCCTCAGAATCAAGATCGTATCTTAGATAGAAAATCAACTGTAATATCAATATCCCAAGAGAGATATGGGGAATTGATAGCTCCAGGAACGTTCCAGATAGTAGGTAAAGATGGTGTAACTATAGTAGATGATAAACAAGGTAATTTAATCGATGGTGGACTAGCTACTACATATATGATTCCAAGTGCATCAGAACTTTTTAGACTATCATTTAATGAGTGTCATGAATTCACAGGACTGATGGATAATTCAGAAGGACGGTATAGAAAAGAATATCAATTAAAGATCTCTGGATCTAGACGTGATTATATAACAGAGTTTCAATTAGATGATACAAGTGTAGTGAGACAAAGAGCATATGCATACAATATGCGGTTTGAGGAACGCGATGGATCTTTCGGAACACATGCAGTATTTACAGGATTAGGTGGAACAACAAATCCAGTTAATGGACAAAATCCATATAGAGGAGGAGCTGGAAATATAATAGTTTCTAATAGACACGATGGATGGGATAAATTCAAATTTGCAAACGGCGACGATTTCGCAGTAGCATTTTGGATCAACATTCCACCTTCCCAATCAGTTACTCAGAGTTATTATGGATTCGAAGGAGAACAATCAAATGTAGCTCCAGAAGCAACTAATGCTTCTACAACATTTGATCATGAGACTAATGTATTGATAGCTAGGCAGGGAATGACTCAATATCGAAGAAGTCCTTTTATGATAGAAACCTACAATCAAAGAAGGGGTGATGTAGATACTGATGACTCAGGTGATGTAGGTAAATTAGTCCTTAAGCGAGGAAAATCAAATCAATGTGAACATGATAGCACTCCACAACTAACATCATCAGCTCAGCTTAATGATGGACAGTGGCACCACATTGTATATCAATATCAAACTGGTAGTAATGAGTTTTGGGTAGATGGAATAAAACAAACATCTGCAAGTGATGGCGCACAAGGACATTGTAGACAAAAAGTCCCTACTGTTATCGGAGGAGCTCTTCAAGGATACGTAACAGCTTCATCAAAAGAAAAAAATGATCCTTTACAGAGAAATGGACCAACTTATTCAACTAAATGGCATTGGTCAAAGCAAGGTGGGTTTGGAAACAGCTCTCCTAAGAATATAGTACAACCATTCTCAGGTTCGATGGATGAAGTTCGAATATTTAACAAATGTCTAACCCATAATGAGATTGCTTTTTTGAGTGAAAGTAATAATACTAATGAGGTTGGTAATATGTTCTATAGACACGGCTTTGCATGTATAACTCATCCAAATGCAAAATATCAAGATGTAATGAACGATCTCAACGCAGAAATCGCATTTAATGGATCGACGCAATTAACTGAATTAGAATATACATTAAATGTTAAGTCTCATGAATTTGATGCATCTGAAAACATCACCCTAAGAAGGAATGAAGATCCGGACGAGATTGATATGAAAGATTTCGCAACGGGTTCAAGCTTCTCACCATACATATCTACATTAGGATTATATAACAACCAATTAGAACTTCTAGCAATAGCTAAATTAGCACAACCATTAAAAAAACCTCAAGGAAGTGATTTAACGTTTATAGTGCGAATGGATAAATTATAATGGCTGATATAGGATCTCAAGGTGAAATCGATTATTGGGTAGACATAATAATCCACCTTGCACCGAACTCCATAGATCAATTAGAGGCAATACAGAAGATTCCATCCTATATATTTCCGCAAGTATATGAAGCTGTAAGTAAATATTATGACAGCCTTAAAGATCCCAAACACCAGGATAAAGAAATAAAAGAAGAATACAAAGACGATTCTAAGTATGGCATTGATACTATTAAGTCTGAATCCTTAGAAGAAGCTGATATCAAGTTAGGAGAAGATGGTGCGGGAATCGTAGATGGTATAAGACAAGTAACACCATACGTTCGTGGAAAAGATATGGAAGAACACCACGCAGCTTACGAGGGAGTATCTGACGAAAATTTAGAAGAATTAAATAAATATAAACGAGATACTGGATCGGCAAATCAGAGTGATATATTACCACATTTATTCAAAAGACAGAGCTTTTATAAGGGAATATCAGACCATCTAGACAAAACCATAGCAGTAGCTAAAGTAGGATTTTCTCAAGCGTTTCTAATGACTCGAACTAGAAAAAGAGCTTCTGGATCTATGTTCAGATCGATGGCCGACACCAACTTTGAATCAGAATTACAACCGATAGACAAAACAGTATCAGCCTCAGCAGTAGTTGCAAAGTTAATGCCGAAACCAAACCCATTCAGAGGAAAGTTTACATTTCACACATCTTATGGTCCACCGCCAACTGCAAGTCTATCCCAATCACAAGAATCGTATGTAGCACAGATAGACTTAGGTGTCCCACAATACGGATCAAGTTATACGTTGTATAATACTACGACTGGATCTTTAAGTAGCGGATCACTGATATCAGCAAATAATGAAATCCAGAAGGATGGAGAAATTTTACAAACATCCACAGCTACGACAGAATCATTGTTTTCAATCAAACTTAATAAACCTACCACAATAACATACACGGCTAAATGGGAACAAAATATAACATCGCAATCAATTGCTAGCTCCAGTGTAGATGTTAGTTATTCATATAGAGCATATTATCCATCTATTCTAAATGGAAAAGTTAATCCACTGTATCCTACAAAAAAGACTGTTTTGCAAAACGGAACCATAGTTATTACATAGATGGCAAGACGTATCAAAAAAATAAACGGTTACAGATCTAAGTTTGAGAATTCTATAGGAACTCAACTATCAGAACATAAAATAAATCCTAAGAAAATTTACGAAACGCATGTAATTGACTACATAAAGCCAGAAACACGTCATACATACACAGTTGACTTTGCATTACCAAATGGAATTTTAATTGAAGCAAAGGGCAGATGGGTATTAGAGGATAGAAAGAAACATATGCTTATTCGAGACCAACACCCAGAATTAGATATTAGATTTGTATTTATGAACTCTAAGGGGAAAATTCGGAAAGGCAGCAAAACGACATACGCAGATTTTTGCGATAAAAACGGTATACTTTGGGCAGATAAAGTAATACCAAACGAGTGGTTAAAATCAGACAAATAAGTTGTAGAATCAAAATAAATTCCCTATATTAAGTGTAATGAATATTAAAACCGTTTTACAAGGTGTAATAGGACAAGGTCGAACTATGTCTAACAATGAGATAGCATTTAACTGTCCATTCTGTCACCACCACAAGAAAAAACTTCAAGTCAACACTGAAAGTCAGAAATGGCAATGTTGGGTTTGTGGTGCTAAAGGTAGAAGTATATATGCATTAGTAAAAAAGACTGGAGCTGAAGAGCGTATTCTTAAAGCAGTTGAAAATCTAGTAGGTAAGCCAAAACGATCGGTAATCGAAAAGGCTTATGATGTACTATCACTACCACCAGAATTTATACCATTTATGAATGGTAATCCCAAAGACCCAGATTTTATAAATGCATTTCATTATCTAACAAAACACCGCGGGATTACAAAATATGATATATTAAAATATAATATAGGATACTGTGACAAAGGATTATATGCAGGTATGATAATAATTCCATCTTATGATTCTAACGGTCAACTAAACTTCTTCACAGGAAGAACGTATTATAATGATAGTTCATTCAAACACAAGAATCCGAAAGTGTCAAAAGATATTATTGGATTTGATCTATATATAAATTGGAACGAACCAATAACAATCGTAGAAGGAGCGTTTGATGCAATCGCGATTAAACGTAATGCAATTCCATTATTCGGAAAGATGATGATGGACACGTTAAAGTCAAAGATAATTAACTCACAAATAAAACAAATAAATATAGCACTAGACACTGATGCTGTAAATGATGCATTGGAAATGTGTGAGTATCTTATTTCAAATGGTGTTGAAGTAAGATTGGTAGAGATGGAGGATAAGGATCCAAGCGAGTTGGGATTCACCACAGTCACCCAGTATATCAATACATCACCACCACTGACGGCAAGTTCACTAATGCAGAAAAAGATAATCGGGAGGTTTAGATAATGAAACAGATCGCAGTAGGATTTGACAAAATCACAAAAATAGCTCACATAGCTGACATTCATATCAGAAATGTAAAACGTCATAAAGAATATAAAAAAGTATTTACAAAATTATACAAGGATCTAAAAGCTACCTTGCCGAAAGAAGGTGGATTGATATATCTAGCGGGAGATATCGTTCACGCAAAAACGGAGATGAGTCCAGAGCTTATTTCAATGACTAGTGAACTCTTTACTAAATTGAGTAAAATAGCTCCTACAATTCTTATAGCAGGTAATCATGATTGTAATCTAAATAATAAACATAGACTAGATGCATTGACACCCATAGTTAATTCTCTACAGTTAGATAATTTCTATTACCTATACGATACTGACATATACGAAATAGCAGATTGTTATTTTGTAGTAGAATCGGTATTCGACAATCCAGAAAAATATATTAAAGCAGATCAAGTACCAGATGATAAGACTAAAATAGTATTATATCACGGACCAGTTACTAGTGCAAGAACTGATGTAGGATATGAATTACAAGGTGATTTATCAGTAGATGATTTTGAAGGATTTGACTATGCAATGTTAGGTGATATTCATAAACATCAATACCTTGATAAAAAGAAAACGATAGCTTACGCAAGCTCGTTAGTATGTCAAAACTTTGGGGAACATCCGACTAACCATGGATGGATCTTATGGGATCTGGAAACAAAGAATAGTGAGTTTAGATATATCGAGAATGATAACGCTTACTATACACTATTAGTAAATGGAGGAGTAGCTGAAAATTATGAAGGTATGCCAAAGCAACCAAGATTAAGAATCAAAGCAGCAAACTCCTCACAAGCCGACATTAAAAAAGTATTAGCTACATTAAAAAAAGATAGAAGAATCTCAGATGTAACTGTCATAAGAACAGACTCTCTACGAGACCAAAAAGCAAACGATAGAGAATCAAGACATAATGCAATTGGTAATGTTAGGGATGTTAATTATCAAAATTCACTCATTAAAGAATATTTAGATAGAAACTTTAACGTCGACGATGATATTGTAAAACATATACGTAAAATAAATAAAGATCTTAATTCTCAACTATCTCAACTGGAAGTTACACGCGACATAGATTGGCAAATAAAAAAGTTTGAATTTTCAAACATGTTTAGTTATGGAGCTAACAATGTAGTAGACTTTAACGATTTTAAGGGGACGTATGGAATATTTGCTGCAAACGCATCTGGTAAATCAGCTCTATTAGACTCTTTGTGTTATTGTTTGTTTGATAGATGTAGTCGAGCATCAGATGCCAAAGGGGTAATGAATAATACAAAAAATGATTTCTACTGCAAAGCAGAATTAGAAGTGTCAGGTCAGACATTCGTAATCGAACGAAAGGCTAGAAGAACTACAAAGGGATATCTAAAAGGTAGAATAAGTGTAACTACAAATTTTTGGACGTATGATGAAAATGAAGAACAGATATCATTAAATGGAGAACAGCGTAGAGACACCAACAAAGCTATCCAAAGTTATTTAGGAAAATATGAAGATTTTATTCTAACATCAATATCAGTACAAAATAATAACACTGGATTTATTGATTTATCACAATCGCAACGTAAAGACCTACTAGCTCAATTTTTAGATGTAACTGTATTTGAAGAATTATATGATTTAGCGATACAAGATATTAAAGAAGTCCAAATTCTTCTCAAGGATTTCAAAAAACAAGATTATGATGACCAACTATCACAAGCAGTAAAAAGTTTTGATGAAAATACTAAATTATTCAAAAGTATCACTAAAGAAAAAAATGTATTAGTAAAAAGGCAAACAGCTCTCGAATCTAAGATTAGAAAGGAAAACCAAAAGTATAAGCAAATACCTGATACTGGTGATATTGATAGCTTAAAGCGCAAACAAGAATTCCTAACGCAAGATATCCAAGCGATAGAAGTTAGATTAAAAAATGATGAAAAAGAAGCAGTGGCTAATAATAAACTTATAGATGATACTATGAGTATATTAAAGAGTATCAATGAAGACACTGTAAATGGAGACTATGAACTATTACAAAAAACCACATCTACTCGCTCGGATAAATCTCACGAGTTAGAAAAATTAAAAATAGTTGTAAGACATAAACTAGAGAAATTACGTCATTTAGAAAAGCATGAATATGATCCTAACTGCAATTTCTGTATGAATAATTCTTTTGTTAAAGATGCACAAGAGACGACAAAAGAATTAGAAAAGGATAAGGTGATAGTTCGTAGACTACTAGATAAGATATCAGATCAAGACAATCTTATAAAGACCCTCGACAAAGCAAAAGAGAAATTTGAGTTTATGATACTACAACAAACTGTTTTATCAAAAGCCCAACAAGAAAAAGCTACCGGTAGAGTTTTATATTATGAAGCTAAAGAAAAATTAGAAGCTAAGCAATCTTTATTGGAACAAGTAAACTCAAAAATATCAGAGTATCATACTGCGAAAAAAGACATTATATACAATGAGAAAGTCACGGAGCGAATAACGGTAGCAGAAGATGATAAATTACACGTATCTAATATGATCACGATCCACTCGGATGAATTGATGGATATCCACAGTGCGGTAAGAGTCGCAGAATCTACGAAACAAAGCATCACGGATAAAATGCAGCAAGCAGATGAAATGGAAGAAAAGTATAAAGCGTATGAATATTATCTTGATGCAATTCAAAGAGATGGAGTTCCATATGAACTTATCTCAAAAGTTATCCCACTAATAGAAGATGAGGTAAATAATATACTAGGTCAGATAGTTGAATTTAACATATTATTCCATGTAGATGGCAAAAATATAAACACACACATTGTATATGATGATAAATCATGGCCACTAGAACTAACTTCAGGAATGGAAAAATTTATATCATCACTCGCAATCAGATCAGCATTGGTTAGTGTATCGAATCTACCAAAACCAAACTTCCTTGCAATTGATGAAGGATTAGGTAATCTAGACTCGGAAAATCTTAATTCGATGTTTATGTTATTCGATTATCTGAAGACTCAGTTCGATTTTCTGCTAATTATATCGCATTTAGAGGCGGTTAGGGATGTTGTAGACAATCTAATCGATATTAAGAAAGTAAACAACTACAGTAAAATTCAGTACTAGCATATTTATTATAGAATATCTAACGTAGCTGGAGATTATGCATGGCATTTACTTATGAGTGGAAAAGAAGGGCTTTATACCTAGGGTATCAGGAACAAGACCGATATCCGTGTTATATAACGGATAGTATAACCCCATTCTCCCCATACTTTAACGTAACCGGATTAAAGGACACTTTAACCGGAGGGAAAAATCTATTCAAAATCAATCCAACCGAAAACACTCTACAGATAGGAACTGAAGTATTTGTAGAAATAGCTGATCAGTTTGGAAATGCAATATATACAGAGATAACTGGATTAAAGGAAGGCCAAGATTCACTCGTTACAGCGTGGGTGTATGATGATTATCCATCCAAACAAGTTACTCTAACTCTACTAGCAACAGCCAAAGTAGATCTAGATGGAAAAAAAATTATAGGAAATTTTCCGGATACTGGAGAACCTTTTTATAACGGAAAGTCCTCCATCAATCCAAATGCTGAGATTGTACGACCAAACATTAGATGGCAAAAACAATTATTATGTGATCCATTTGCACCTAACACCGATCCTATAGTATTCTCTCACATGCCAAAGGTAAGAGTAGCTGAAAAGATAAGAACTTATTTCTCTTCATCGTATATAGGCACTAGAGTCACATCATCCATCCAATCTGCATCATACAGCCATCCAGCTGGAATAATGCCAGTTAATCCATCTGCAGATGAAATAAATTCAAAAGGTGGGCAGGTATCGTTGCCACGACTCAATGTTGCATCTCCATATTTCTCAGCATCAATGGAAGGAGCAGTTGTTAAATTTAAGGCGGATTTAATTCAAGGTCTTTATCCATCAATAAACTCAAACGATCTTTATCCTGGTGAAACGCTTAATTATACAAGTACAATTCATTCCGTGATAAATTCAACTCAAGTTCGATTAAGTACTCCGTTTGAAGTAATAACGGTATCTACAGTAGTCCCAAATGCTACAAAAGGAGGACCTACTCCACTCCCAACATCAGTATTAACGTCTAATGTTGTAGAAGGATTTAATACAAGTGCAATGCAAATAACGCATTCCAATCCACCAACATATACAGATACGGAAAATTCGCACTCGTATGCAGTATGTGATTTTAAGAATCTAATACCGGTAGCAGGAGATGTTCATAGAATTGTTACTAAAATAAAAAGTAATGGGACTGTAGATGAATATCAAATAATTGGAGACCATGTACTAGAAGCATCAGAGCTTATGGTAGATACAGGAAGTACTACTATGAAGGCACCGTGGGGAGTAATGGAATCTAATACGACTCCGTCTACATATTGGCAAGCTGAAGCTGGCAATGGTGCATTGATACCATCACTCTCGCGAGACGATTCAGAATTTGCTAATGCTTTATTAGTATCAATGTCAGGAAATATATCAGGTGATGATTACGTATTAGTAACAACAAAAGATTATGTAGAGTTTGAAAAAGGAACTCTGTATCGATTATCATATAAATCAATCCTAAAAAGAACACCAGACTCATCAATTACATCTGGCTACGATCCGTTGAGTGTCAAAGTGTTCTTATCAGGATCGGGATTCTATGGATCAGTTCAAGACCCCGATCCTGATATTGGATTGTTTGTAGGAAGCATGGAATCAAGTGCTTCATCAAGAGAAGAATTCACCTCAGAATATCACTTCGCAGCATCTCGTGATGGAATGGGTAAACCAGTATTCAAAGTAGAAGCTGGCTACGAAATTCATTTTGCAGACATATCCCTAAAAGCAGAAACTAGTAATGGATTTACACCAGAACAGTTTCAGATAGTATCACACGTCCCAACTACACATAATGATGATCTATTAGATTTCAAATTTGAATTATACAATCCGCATAATGTTAAGTCGGAGGTTGATCTCCAATATACCCAAGTAGATTTTGTAGGAGGAAATACCTACATTAGTAATGGACTCCTTGCAGGTACAATGGATATAGGACCTGATCTAGCAGCTTCAGGTTTTGTAATCGGTGGTAATGCATCTGCATATCTACGAACGGTAAACCCAGTATATCCAGGATTCCATTCATCATCAGTTGGTTCGGGATCTGGAATCCTAATGTGGTCAGGATCGATTGGATCCACAATATATGATGGCTCAGGAGATGATTATAAAGGTATTGGAATGGAGATGGTATTGGATAGTAGTAGCTATTTTAGATTCCGAACCGATCCATCCGAATTAGACATACGAGCTCAAAAATTCTTTGTCGGAAGTGAGACATCACAATTTATCTCAGGAGCTTTAGGAAACATAGAAATATCTTCTTCCGGATTCCATTTAGACTCAGAAGGTAATGTTATAATGCAAGGTCAGATAACAGCAGAAGCTGGAGGTACGATTGGTGGATGGGCGATAGGTGATACATTCCTTAGCTCGAGTAATATAATATTGAGCTCATCAGGAACAATGCAAACGGCAAACTTTGAATCTTCTTTACTTGGAGCTGGTGTAGGTAAAGGATGGAAGATAGATAGTGATGGAACGGCTGAATTTGAAAATGCAAAAATTAGAGGTACACTAAGAACAGCTGTATTTGAAAAAGATACAATTAGTGCGGTAGGAGGAGCAGTAATAATTGCAAATGCTACAGTAACTACTGGTAGTGATTATTTATCAGGAAGTATGAATGGAAACGTACACGGAGTTCCATCAGCGTCATTTGAAGTAGAAAGTGTAGGTGGATGGACAGCTGGAGAATATGCAATTTGTAAGTCAGTAGAAGACACAGGATTTACATTAGAACTTATGCAAGTTTATAGTAGTTCAACAAACCCTACAACGCTTCACGTATCGAGAAGTTTGAACGGCCATACAATTCCAACAATGTCAGCTGCACAAGTAATAGTTTCATATGCATCCGAGGATCAAGGATTTATATTTATGAATGCAACTTCCGGTTCTGATACTCCATTTATTGATATAGTAGAAAGAACTGGTAGTGGACATTATGATTTAGAAACAAAAGTTAGACTGGGAGATTTATCTGGATTAAATGAATCTAAAGTAGGAACAAATCCTGGTCATGGATTGTTTGGAGAAAATGTATTCTTAACCGGTAAACTGGAAGCATCAGTATTATCAGGACAAGTGGTAGAGGTTAAAAATAGTAACTTTACTCAATATCTATCAGCTTCTACCTCTGCCGGTGGATATACATTAGTGCTAGATGGATCGGCAGGAGGAAAGCAAGCACTTAACGTAATAATAACAGAAACTAATTCAGTTGATCCGTTAGTGATAAAAGGGATACTAGCACCAGATGTTACAAATGCAACAAACGTAGATGTTAACATTGAAGTAGGGGAAGAAGTGACAGCTGCAATATCCATCGATCCAGATTCAGGTGGAGTAGCAGGAGCCACTATGGCAGTTAATGCAAATAAATTTTGGAATGCAAGTATTTCAAATGCAATTCAATATAATGTTGCGATAGTAAACGAGAGCTCAGCGGGATTATAATATGGCAATAATAAAATTAGGCGCAGGACATAAATATAAATTTACTTCATCGGGAAGTAATTTACAATTCAAGGAAGGAACAGATAATCCATTAGGATTAACGATTGCGTCTGGAGGATTACAATCTCACGGTAATCTAGAAATCATATCAGGATCGGCAATATTTGATGGTCCAATATCTGCATCCAATGCAGTTAGACTCACAGGTCTTGGAGGAACATATCCATCAACAGGAAATGTCAAAACCGTATACGTCCAAGAGGATGGAACAATGCAGCTGGGAGTAATAGGTTCTGGTACTGTAGATAGTTCATCTGGTAATATATTTACATCTGACGGTAATTTAGTTGCATCAAGGCAATTAGGTTTAGTTAACTCAAATCTATCATTCATGCCAGGTGCAATTGGATCAGGAACAGCAACGCTTTTTATTGGTGGAGATGCATCATATGATAATAAAATCGGTATTAACACAGCAACACCAGGAGAAGCATTAGAAGTTATAGGAACAATATCATCAAGTGCTGATATATACGCAGGAGGAGATATCTTTTGTGAAGGAATCGTTACAGCTGATGAATTTCATACAACAATTGTATCTACATCTGTACAATACTCAACTGGTAATTCTGAATTTGGTGATGAATCGACTGATGTTCATAAATTTACTGGAAGTATAGAAGTATCTGGTAATTTGACTGTCACAGATGATGATAGTTATTTTCATGGAATGGTATCGATGAGTGCACTATCCGCATCGTTAGGACTAAAAGCTGGAGGAACCGGCTCATTTGAAGCGGGAGAATTCACTGGTCGTGTACAACTATCAGATAGACTGTTTATAGGAGAAGCAGCGACATCTCAATCAGGAGCTGGTCATGCAAGCGATACATATATACAAGTATCTGCATCAGGAGCCCATGCATTCATAAATGTAGGTACTGATGATAACACCAAAAGCGCTGGTATAAACTTCCACACAATGAGAACTTCTAATCACGGAGGCTCAAGAATATTCAAATCAGGATCTCAAACATATTATGATCACGATGAATCTGCAATATTTCGACACAATAATGCAATAGGCTTCAGGATAGATGGATCGAGAAATATTAGGTTTATAAGTGGTAGTTTTTGGGGAGTACAAGAAGCCACATATCTTTATGGAGATGCTATAAATCAACGAATTGGTATAGGAACAACATCTCCTTCGTCTAAATTAGATATAGTAACAACAGGAGAAGCAGGACTTGAAGTAAGCGTAGACACAGGACACCCAGCAGCTGTTTTCTCCACAGCTCTAGATTATGTAGCAAGGTTTGAAAGTACGGACGCAGGAAGTGGTATCGTTATAGCAGATTCAAATTCTGGTACTAATTACAACCGGATTGGAGTCACAACTAATGATATGACTTTTACTACAAATAATGTAGAAAAGTTAAGTATTTCAGCTGATGGTATTATAAGTGCAAGTGGCCACATATCAGCATCAGGTAATATAATTATTGAAGGAGGACTCGTAGTAGACAATTCTACTATACTAAGAAAATATACACCGGGTTGGACAAATGCTCCTAACCACGATATTATTTATACCGGTTGGCTGGCTAATACTGGAGACTATATGTCTTTCAAAGCTGCTGGTAATAGTACTTCTGGACATGGTGTAATGATGATAGGAGATGATTTGTTTGCAATTGGAAAAACAAATGTTGAAACGGCCTCACCAGTAGCTGATAGTGCAACCGCTCCTTTCAATGAAGAAAATTGGCTTCTAGCAGATAGCTCTGGATTAACTGTAGATGGAAACATAACAGCTTCTGCAGATATAAGTGGAAGTGGAACTGGATCATTCTCCGGAGGTGGTATATTTGGATTGCATTCGGCAGTTGGTATAGGAACTATATCTCCAATATATACACTAGATGTCGAAGGACGAAATGGTATTAACTCAGTAGCCCGATTCAAAAGTACTAATGATAAAGCATTGATTATTATTGAAGACGATGACACTGCATTCTCGCTAATCTCAAAAGATGCAAAATTCCACATTGGAACAGGATCTACAGATTATGAAAACTTCACTGTGTGGCCAACACAGAAACGAGTTGGTATAAATACAACAGCACCAGATAAACCACTACATGTAATATCTTCAGATGATACTCCTTTTAGAGTTGAATCCTCAGATGGATTAACTGGTATATCATTCAAGGATAATTCCGACGATAATGCGATTTATTACTCAGGAGCAAATGATGCTTTTTACGTTCCAACTAAAATAGCTTTAGGAAATACACCGACAGGTATTACTTCTGAATCGTTGGATATTTATGGAGGATTGGCAATGTCGGAAACTCCAAGCATTGGGACTCGTAGAATTTTATATATGGGTGGAGAAACAGAAACGAGAGGACCATTCAATCCAATAGTAGGAGCTATTCAAAAATCAGGAAAATGTTTATTTTTAGATAAAGAGTTTGCAGATGGTAAAAATGATGTCCAAGTATACAACAATGCAGGATCTGGATATGTATCTCACTCTTGGCAACCTTGGTCTCAACAATTAGCAGATGACTTCTTTGGATTCTCACCAAATGGTGCTTCACTCACAGGTAGTGTGGCACCAAACGGATCTGGAAATGTTATCCAAATTACATATGACGGAGGAGCAGCTGTTCCTGGAGATGGTGGATTCTATCAAGTCTATACTGGAGAGGGTAAAACGGTTGTCCAAGTATTCCAAGCACTCATACCAGAAGGAAGATATTTAACTCTAGCTGAAAATAGCCAAGGAAGAGATAAAGATAGTTACTGGTTAACTAACACTATGGGAACTGGTAAATGGGAATGGTATGCTAGAGTCAACCACGTTGGTTCTTACGAGCTCGAGGGACATTCTTTTAGCTCTGCAGGACATGTATACTTAGATGAAGCTGGTCCTGCAACAGTATGGTATTTAGCATCATGTACTGCATATGATATGACTGATCAAGATGTAGATGTATATAGAAGAGTTGGTATAGGAACAATTGATCCAGAAAACACACTACACGTTAAAGATGGAGACTCAGGACAAACACCAGACGTTGGATATCAACTAACAGTAGAAAACTCGGCAATCGCAGGAATTGAAATATTAGGGGGAACTGGACATTCAAGTAGAGTTACATTTGGAGATAGTGGAAACGGTAGTATAGGAATGATAAAATACGACCACACCACTGACAATATGTTCTTCAGAACTAATGGAACAGAACATACCCACATTACATCGACTGGTATTATAAGTACGAGTAACGATATAATAATAGAATCAAGCGATCCAACATTATACTTCAAGGATACGGATGGAACATATAATGGTTATGTTGGAGCAAGTAATGAAATTCTATATCTGCGAGGTAATGCAAGCGGCCAAGACGTAGAAATCAGATCTACTAATTACGATAACGCAATATTTGTAGACGACTCAACACAACGAGTTGGTATCGGATTAAACAATCCAGAATCAACATTATCTATACTTGGTGATATAAGTGCTAGTGGAACAATATATGCTGCACGTTTCGAATCAAGTGGTTCAGCTACTAAAATAGATATAGTTGATGATATGATAATTACTGGATCAATCTTAGCTAATGGATCTGGATCTTTTACAAATATTACTGCAAGTTTAGATGGTGTACATGTAAGTGGATCGGTAGATATAATACTAGAAAATGGCCCAGCAGCATTTATAAAAACAAAAATTGGATCTAGTGATGAGTATCATTTAAGAAACGATGGAGATGCATTCCAACTATATAACGAAACTGATGATAGAAAGGAATGGGTAGCAGATGGAGCGGGTGGAATAGGTATTGGAGTTGCAACGCCACATGCAAATGGATTTGCATTACAAGTATCTGGAGCGATTGGGACGTTTGGTGATAATGAACATGCATTAGGAACTAAAGCAGTAAGATTTAGTGATGTGTTTGCAGTACAAACGACGGTAGGAGCGATCTTTGAGACTGGACTTGCAACTGAGGGTATCGGAGAACTAGAAACTGGTACAATAGTTGTTTGGAAAAACGGTAAATTAGTAGCATCATATAAAGAACAAGATAAAATGGTAATGGGTGTGACGCAAGAAGGGAAAGATGAACCAATCATATTGGGAGCGGAACCAATTCTAGTAACTGGTGAAGTGAAAGAAGGGGATTTCTTGACAACATCCGACAAAATAGGACACGCGAAAGCTCAACCAGACGAATATTTATTAAGGACAGGAACAGTAATAGCACAAGCATTAGAATCATCGAACGGTGAATCCAACCTAATAAAAGGTATGATTAGAAAACTATAACATGGCAGATATTTTTATATATGACGGACATATAAGTTCAAGCGCTGGATACGATATACAAGTATCAGAATCCACAGCCTTATACGTATCACACTCAACAGCTGGTAGCACTATCCCATCAGTTTCTGGTACTAAGGGTTATGGCCCAATGATAGGTATTGGAACTACTTCTCCCACAGGCCACTTACATATAAATAAAACATCCGATGGAACAACTCAAACTGGTGCATATTCAGATCGTCCATTATTGAAGATGACTGAAAGAAGTTACAACTACGAATTCGGACTACCAAATCCCTCAGGAAACAATCATACATTCTCCTTCTCTATAAATGGAGGCCATGGAAAAATTGACTGGAAATCGAGCAATAATTTAGAAATTGGAACAGCAGGTAATCCAATCATACAAATTCCACAAGGTGGTAATGTTGGTATAGGAACAGCTAATCCTCACGCACTGCTAGAACTAAGTCAGTCATCAGCAAATACTTTCACAACATATCAAGTTCTTCAACAAGACTCATATACAGCTGGTGCAGGAACAGCTATATTCTTTAAGACAAGTCCCAATACTACTTTAGATCGATATGGTGTAAAACTAGGAGCTCAAAGAACAGCAGGGGGTGCAGCAGACTTTGTGATTGAACAAGAAAGAGATATTGCAGCAGATGGTGTTCCAGATGGATTAGCTGAAACGTTTAGAATTGATATGAAGGGAAATGTCGGTATTGCACAATCAAGTCCTGCAGCCCGATTAGATGTTAACACGAGACTTAACGGATCAGGAATAGGTCTTAGGGTAGATACGGAAACACGTACTGGCGGTGAGGATTATATTTGGTTTGGAGATACAACTACTCCTAATTTCATGATCAATACGAGTGGTTATGTAGGAATCAATACGGCAGCTTCTACAGCAGATCTGCAGATTGGTGACGGAACTGCAAATGTAGTTATGACTCTATTTGGAGATGAAGATTCTACATCACAAGCATCTCTATGGTTTGCAGATAATTCTACAGGTGCATCACCTCATTATGGTGGAGCAGGTTTTGTATATGATGGTAATGATAACCATCTTACAATTCGAAAAGGTGGTTCTACAAATAATTTATTCACTATAGATGTAGATAGTGGAGATACCGCTATAGGATTAACGTCAGGTAATCCAGTTGCTAAATTACAAGTATATGGTGATATGATTGTAGGAGATGGATCTACAAATATTATCAGCTCTCCTTCCTACTTCAGTGGATTCGCGGGATCTGGATTTAGAATAGGATCTGGATCGAATGGAACATTTGCAGAATTCGATAGATTATCCGTTCGTGGTGAATTCCAAGTATATGAATTAGTTGCAAATCAAGTAAGAGCTACTAATGGATCTTTATGGATATCCAACGCAGGAAAAATAATATCATCATCTCATATTGGTGGATATATAGCTGGTGGCGTATCACACTCATTATATTTTGAAACTGGAAGTGATGCATTAGACCATGGATTTGTCAGAGGTGATTTAATCAGAGCTCAGAAATTCGACGGTGCAAATGTATATCAGTCCAACATGATTGTGGTTTCACGAAGTGATAGTGGATCTGTAATTGCAGTGGTAGACGGGGGAACAACTCCACCATCATCAAGTTTTGATTATGTGAGAATAGGTAGCACAGTTGATACTGATAGAGATGCTGCAATATACTTAACAGCTCAAGATACAAACTCACCATATATAGATGTTATAGATGGAGTAGATAGTCACGCTGCATTTAATACATCAGATAAAATAAAAGCACGGTTAGGAAACTTAACAGGAATAACAGATCCAACATTCGGTGCATTGAGTGGCTATGGATTATATTCAGAGAATGTTTATCTGACTGGAAAAATATCAGCTCTATCAGGCGACATAGGTGGATTCAGCATTGACACAGCAACCATCTCAAGTTCAAATGATAATTTAGTATTAAAATCTACAGGACAGATAACAGCATCAGATTTCTTATTCAAAGGTTCGGGTGTAATAACTGGTTCGGTTGAAATAGGAAGCTCAGTAACTGTAGGTGGTCAGTTATCAGTAGGATCTCTTCCACAACTTCCATCAGATCAAAACTTAATTCGACATTATTCATTTAACCAAGGAACGGGAAGCACGGCATTAGATCAATCAGGAGAAGCAGCACATGGAACGCTAACTGTTTCCACAGGCACACCAAACGGACTGCCGACTTGGATATCAGGTTCTGGAATATCAGGATCGATTTCTGGTAAAGCATTAAGCTTCACAGCTATTACAGTACCTAACTCTGGGTCAGGTCAATATGTTGATATACCAACAACAGCTGTTGATTCCTATGGTACTGATAATGCATTTGCAATCTCATTCTGGGCCAGACGAAACTCTATAACAGATGGCTCCACCAACACTAAATACCAAAGAATATTATATGGATCTCCATTTAATAATTTCATTGACATCGGTGTATCGGGAGGTAAGTTTAGATGGAATCATGAAGGAACAGATAACACTGGAGGTAATCATTCCAGCTGGACTTCAAACGTAGTAGCTGACACAGAATGGCACCACTATGTACTAGTATCCAAATATCAACTGAACGAATTATATATTGATGGAGTACTGGAAGGTACGGATGCATGGACAGCAACTGGAACTAGTCAAGCAGGTTTTAGTTTCACACGAATTGGAGGAGGTGCAGATCTAGCCAGTAGTGAATATGCAGTAAATTACGGACATGGATGGAATGGATCAATAGATGAGATAAGAATATACACCGGAAGTTTATCAGAAAGACAAGTAAGAGCTCTTTATCTGAATCCAGCTGGAACTAGCACTGGTACAACTATATCAGGTGATCAAATTAAAACTGGACAAGTACAATCAAATAATTGGAATAACAATAATGCAGGTTCAATGATTGACCTTGATGGAGGTAAACTACATCTAGGTGGATTAGCAGATACTGCAAAATTATATTTTGATGGAACAAATTTAACGATTGAAGGTACGGTATCAGCATCTGCAGGTAATATAGCTGGATGGAAAATAGAATCAGATAAATTCACAGATGGCGGTAATAAGATTAAATTAGAACCAAATGGTACTTACATGATATCATCATCTCATTTCCAAGTTGATCAGGATGGAGCATTCTCAGCAAGTGCTGGACTTATCGAAGGAGATGTAACAGCATCCGAAGCATTGATCGGTGGATGGACAGTTGATTCCGGATCAATATTCAAGAATGATGCTAGATTAGATGCAGCAGGAAAATTATCATTAAGCTCATCTAAATTTAGTGGAACTGGAATACAATTAGAAAATAACTCGGGTGCACCAAGAGCATATATCGGTGATGGAAATCCAACTGGAAGTTTCATACAATATGATGAAACAGATGGCGTAAGATTAGGACCAGCAGTTAACTTATCATTTGGTAGTACAATGCTACCAGGCGAAAATATATTAAATGATTTTTCTAATTTATCTATAACAGATCCATGGGTTCAATCAGCAACACCAAATTATTATAAAATTGGTGAAACAACAGACAATGAAATATCAATGTCAGTCGGACCACATGGACTCAACGAAAAAGTTTGGGTAGCATCACCAGATTCAGATACAGACGGTGGTGGTTTTTACACGGATTGGTTTGAGGTAGATCACATGCAAACATACCAAGTTTCTATGTATGTAAACTTCCCAGGTGAATCTAGAATGACTGGTTCTTGGTACATTGGAGCACGTTCTGGAGATGATAATGTATTCCAAGGTGCATCTGGTTCACATACAAATCCAGGTGATGCTGCACATAAAAATTGGCCACAATTTCTTTCAGTAGGTTCTTGGGGACCAAATGGGATACTTTATGACCTTGCTGAGTATGCATCTTCAGGGAATGCATATGCAGCGGGAGCTGCTATGGGAGGAATGCGATATCACTCTGCCACTCCAAATACAGCTAACTGGAATCCATACTTCCTCTCGCTCTCAGGAGATGGAGTATCTTCAAAAGGAAACTTCACACAATCCATTGCAGATGGAGGTAGAGGAGGACAACAAGATCGTTGGTATCTAGTTGTAGCATATATACACGGTTCTTCATCTTTCTATGATGGCACCTATAAAGGTGGGATGTATGATACTGTAACTGGTAGAAAGGTTAAACAGACTACTGACTACATCTGGGGTTCAGGATCCAAATGGTGTTCTATACGAACTTTCCACAATGTGGATGCATACGGTGCAGATGACGATACACCATACGTACTTTGGGCAAAACCAGCAGTTAAAAAAGTCACACAAGCAACAACAGATATAAGTTCATTTATTGATATAGGTACTGCAATCGCAACCGGTCAATATTCTGGATCAAGTACATTCATAACAAGCACATCAATCTACTCACCAAATATAGCAGGAGCAGATGGATACATCTCAAATAAACTCACAGTAGGTACTGCAGGTGAAGGTGTGACGTTGGATGGTACAAATAAAAAATTATTCCTTGGAACGGGAGATTGGAAAGGTAGTAATACTCCGTTCGTAGCTAGAGATTCTGGATCCGATTTCTTAACAAACGGATCATTAACAGATGGAACAACCGGTTGGACAATAGGTGGTGGTCATTTAACTACTACAAATGCCCCTGAAGTAACAAATTTAATTACAAATGGATATGGTTATCAAGCGATCACTAATTTAGTAGTCGGACTTAAATATGACTTCAATTGGATCATTCCATCTTCCACAGGAACTTGGTCATTCTACATATCAGACACTACAACATATAATGCTGGAGTAAATGGAGTTACAAAGTCTGATACTAGTAATACCGGCTACAATGCAGGAAAAATTTCATTCACAGCCCATCAAACAACTGCATATATCTATGCATTCAATATAGGATCTTCGGGTACGGTGGGAACTTGGCCTCAACTGTCTGTAAACCAAGAAGGTATATTTAGTCTAGGTGATAAGTTAGCTTGGGATGGATCAACATTACAAATAACTGGATCTCTATCTTTAACAGCAGGAGATGCATCAGCAAGTATAGCACAACTAGAAATAGATTCGGGAAGTTTCGTTTCAACGATTTCATCTTCTATCTCAGCTTCAAACTCATCAATCAATCAGAATGCTTACAGTATCGGTCTAACAGTTGCAACTAATACAGATCAATCAGCAAGTTTATCACAACTTGAGATAACAACTGGATCAATCAATGCATCTGTATCAGCACTGAACACAGTATCAGGTACATTAGAAGGTTCAGTATCAGCATTAGAACTTGCGACTGGATCAATTAACTTATCAGTACAAAATATACAAGGACTTACAACTGGATCACAGTTCTTCAATCAAGATTGGTCACAAGGATATGCGGGATGGAATAAAGACCATTACCGTTCGGATGGCGCGGGAAGTGGTAATTACGCTGGCCTTGATTCGATTGGATCAAATTTAGATGAACTTTTTATTTCTGATGGAGCTACTCATCTTGCTGGAATAGCCTATACATCAGGTACGTTAGGATCAGCTCAGTCTGAACTTCTTACAAATCCAACATTCGCTAGTAATACCAATGGTTGGGCTGTTATAGCTGCCTATCCAGGAGCAACCATATCACATGATGCTGGTAGATTAAAAATAACGGGTGGTGGTGGTTCATATGGTTGGCAGGGAATCTATCAATCGTTCTCAACAGAAGTAGGAGCTACTTACGAAGTAGTGGCGCACCTAACACCACAATATGGAACGGGAACAACCAACGCACAACCAGCCTATCTTAGAACATCTCATGGAGCTACAGCAAATCCACATGGTACTCCATCTGGTGAATACTTACATGTTTATGCAGCTGCAGGTAATGCTCTAGCAGTAGAAAGAGTAGCTTATTTCGTAGCAAAAGATACTACCACTCATTTAAGTTATATGGTACATCATGACGATATAGCATATATAGATGATGTATCGGTTAAAAAAGCTACAATGAAATTTGCACACCTTGCGTCTGGATCAGATTTAACCGGATCAAGATTTGGTAAAGCAATGGAGTTCAGATCTACAGCAACTTCAAGTAATTACGCTAAAATAGTAGGATCTGAAGCCTTTCCAGTTGATACTTCAAGAGTTTATCAAGGACGGGTTAAGTTTAGAGTTTCTCATAAAGGATCTGCCGGCCATACTTCAACAAACTTCTATGCAGGATTTATATGTTTAGATGAATATGGTAACCATATAAGTGAAGATCCAGGCACACATAGATATTTCATAGCTTCAAAAGCTATCAATCCTCAAACTGATCCCCACAGATGGTATGATTTTAGTGGATCAATCACGGGAGAAAGCACATCTTCAACTGGTGTTGCAACTCATGCAAAATCTGCAGATGGCTCTTGGCCAACAATAGCTGCAGCAATTGACAACAATGCAGCTGATAACCAACATGGAGGGGATCCTTATAACGTATTCAAGACAGGAACCAAGTATGTAAGACCAATGATGATAGTCAATCATCATCAAGATGACACTGCAATGCAGATAGATGGTTTCACTATTATAGATGTGACTTCTGCTGTACAATCAAGCGCAAGTCTTTCAGTTACTGCAACGAATATAACATCAACTGTTGAAACGTTGCAAGGAGACGTCACTAGTATTGAACAAACAACAGCCAGTATAGCTCTTAATGTCTTATCAGCAAGTAACGCAGCACATTTAATGATCAACCCACAAGGAGTACAAATTTCAGGTTCATCTTTAGAGTTTAGTGGATCTTCATTCTTCTTTGGAATTGGAACACCAGCAGATGCTGCAACTCAAGAAGGTGCATTCGTATCTGGTTCGGGTGGTAACATAGAAATATCATCTTCCAACTTCCATCTACAAGCATCTGGTAGTGCAATCTTCAGTGGATCGATATCAGCAAGTCAAGGTGATATTGCAGGATGGAGTTTAACAGACGGACGATTTGCATCAGACAACATCGCTTTAAGTTCATCCAATGAAGAAATATCAATCGGACCAAACAAAGAAATAATTTTAAGTGGTAGTGGAGCAGGACAATTAGCGGGTGGAGCTATTGAATTTGATAAATTTGGTAATATACAAATCAACAATGCAGAATTGAGAGTAAGTGGCCAATCAGGACTACAACCAGATGCATATGATTCAGCAAATTCTAAATGGGTAGTTATGGATACTATGGATTCTACAAATAGAATCTTCTATGCAACTTATGAACCAAATACACAAATAACAATAACATCTGCATCTGGTGAAATAATATCAGCATCAGTACAACCAGAACAATATTTTGTAGGAGAATGGGGATATCAAGATTTACAAAGTGGTTATATAATTGATGCAGATAAACCAATACAGATAGTAACTGATGATACGGGTAATGCAATATTGCCTTTCACAATGCTATCAAAAGAATTCTATATAAAATCACGTCGTGATGATTCTACTACTTCAGCTAAAATTAACATATTCTCTCCATACGCATCAGCATCTGTAACAATGTCGCATTCAGATGTAAATGATGGATTATTTGCCGATGATTTCAACTTCTTTGGAGCTGATCCTGGCGTAACATCATCACTTGAGAACACTCAAAATTTTGGAAAGTATGTAAAAATTGAATCAGATCAACCAATATTAGCATATCATCGATATGGGGCATCATCTACTACTGATTTGATGGGAGTATTCCCACCAAGTAAACAAGTCATAGCAGGTAAAGGTGAAACAATATTGCTACCAGTAGATGGATTCAGTCTAGGTGACGAATATGAAAAAATAGTACCAACTGGCCAAACTGGTGGATCGTACGGAGACTATTACATTTCGAATACTCCATTCCAAATTATTGAAGATGGTGATGGAGCCGGCGCAGCTGGAAGATATGCAATCCCAGTTGAAATGTTAGGTGATAGATATATTGTTCCGCACGATGTAAATGGTTTCCAAATATTAAGTATTGAACCGAATACAATCAAAGCATTCAAACTGCAAGGAAACGGTCAAACTGAATTATATGCAACTTATGATTTATCAGCGGCAAGTAAAGTTATACCATTATCTATAGATGTGGGATCATCCACAACTGGAGGATCTGGTATCCACAATTCAGGAATGTTATTTGAAGGAACCGCACCATTTGCCTTAATGTCAACAACTGAAGATGGTGATGAGTACATGGTAGTAGGATATAGAACTTCACAACAATCTACATACAGAGGAACAACATCAATATCAGGTGATAAAGTAAGAACTGGAAAAATACAATCTAATAACTGGAACAACAATGATGCAGGTTCATTGATTGACTTGAGTGTAGGTACTGC
>Ga0098060_1000061_pt1 | contig 54929 bp, 38 predicted proteins | sample 21_taG_FD_77063 | JGI IMG/M metagenome (GOLD analysis project Ga0098060, IMG submission 77063) | Marine viral communities from the Subarctic Pacific Ocean - 21_ETSP_OMZ_AT15319 metaG | ecosystem: Environmental > Aquatic > Marine > Oceanic | place: Pacific Ocean | collected 2015-01-19 | reverse complement strand
AGGGTTCGAATCCCTCAACCTCCTCCAGTAAGATAAGCTCCCTTCGGGGGGCTTTTTTTATTTCTAAAAATAATTTAAAATATGGTTGAATAGAAATCTATATATGTCGTTTAAGGTGGTGTCCGGAACACTACTAACAGTTCCGTAAATTATCTAATACCCTGTAGCTGTTTCTCCACAAGTGTTATGTTACTCTTTTTTTGGAGATGTCTAGAATGGCTAAAAAACTTTTCCACTGGTTATACGGTGGAACTAGCGATTTAAAGAATAGCTTATCTTTAGTTGCTAACAATGATGCTTCTGTTTTAGCTAATAGCAGTCGTCATAGTAATCAGCAGTCGGCTTTTCAAGTCGGCGACCCAAATACCGCTAATTCAAGTGCCACTTATTATGCTCAGGGCGGTAATTTATCTAATGTAGGTACAGGAGATATGACCGTAGCTTTCTGGTGGAAGCCAGGAACTCGATCTTTTGTTTCTAATCCCCATATGAATGTTAGGACCTTGTTCAATTTCGGTCCTATTCAAATTGCAAATAATCCCCCCAGTGGAATGTCTGAAAGTTCCTTTGACCTTCGTGCTTATTTTAAGTATGATGATGGTGGTGGGAATGCTGTAAACCTTGCTAAAACATGGAGACTGGATCTTACTGGTAGTCCGTGGATTCATATTTACGCTAGTCGCATTGACGGGGTATTTAGTTTTGTATTGTCAGATGTTAATGGCAATGTATTGACTGATACTTCGAATGCTTCTACTACCTGGACCAGTAGTTTATACCAAGGAGTGGTCTATGATTCTGTTGTCGCCACCCCTCGGGTATTGATTGGTGGTAACTTTGCTGTCAGTAAAAGCCCCTATGGTTTGTATGACGATATTTTTCTTCTTACTGATCATGGTGTCGCCTACGACGATTTATTAACCCATGAGTATGGTTTTCATAAAATAAATCCTATTTTAAATTCTTATTATGTCAATCCTCAATATATTGTGGATGGTAGCGGAGATACGGTCGATGTTTCATGGGATATCGATTGGTTTGGCCCCGGACAGGGATTATTCCAAAATTCCGCCACAATGTTTATTACAGAGACAGGAACAGGAATTCCAGTTACAAATTTTAATCTTGCTGATCCAGATTCGGGAACTTACCAAGATACACCCACTGAATCTAGAAAATACCAGCTAAGATATAGTCACTATTATGGAGACGGTGAGGTTGATATATATTCATATGTGGGCACTGTCCCTGTTATTGATTCTTTTTCTTCGTCACATGAAAGTGCGACAAACGGAACCAGTGTTACTTTATCATGGAATACTACTAATTCTACTTCGTTGAGTCTTCTTAAGTATGTCGGTGGACTACTTACGAATACGGAAACAGTTACAGGGTTAGTTTCAAAATCGGTTACAATTTCTGAAACGGTTTCATATAAACTAAGAGCTACAAATTCTTATGGATCTGTAGACTCTAGTTCGGTTGAAATTCAACTTTCCCAAGGAGGAAATAATATGTCTAAAATTAGTGCCGGTGCTGCCGGATTAGTTTTACAAAAAGGTATGGTTACAAGTAGCGTCGAACTCGGTGCTTCTCTAATGGTTTCTGGTGTTGGTGGTGGTAGCGATTTAGCTCTAAATGTTGCTCTCGCTTCTCTATCTTCATCTGTAGTTGCTTCTGACGCTGCTGTGGCTGCTGAAGCTGCTCGTGCTCTAACTGCTGAAGCTGCTATCCAAGCTGATGTTGATCAGAACGAATCTGACGCTGATGCTGCTATCGCTGCTGAAGAGACTCGTGCTCTTGCTGCTGAAGCTGCTCTCCAAGCTGATGTTGACGGCAACGAAGCTGACGCTGATGCTGCTATCGCTGCTGTTGCTGCTGACCTAGTTTCTGAAGCTGCTACTGCTCGTGCTGCTGAGTCTGCTAACGCTGCTGCTATCGTAGCTGAAGCTGCTACTGCTCGTGCTGCTGAGTCTGCTCTCCAAGCTGATGTTGACGGCAACGAAGCTGACGCTGATGCTCTATTTGACAAGCACGAAACATCCATCGGTCTAGCTGCTGATGGTGGTTTCCCTGGTTTTGCTTTGTCAAGCTACATGGCTGCTGCTACGGATCTCATGGACGGCATGACCAAGCTTGATGTTGAGGTAGCTGCTAACGCATTTGGTGTAACTACTAACCAAGCTGATATCGCTACTGAAACTGCTCGTGCTATGGCTGCCGAACTCGTTCTAACCAACGACTTGGGTACTGAGGTGGCTCGTGCTATTGCTGCTGAAAACGCTAACTCTCTTGCTATCTCTAATGAGGTAGTTGATCGTGTAGCCGATGTATCTGCTGAAGAAGGTCGTGCTATGGCTGCTGAAATAGCTAACTTAAACGCTATCTCTGCTGAAGAGTCTCGTGCTATTGCTGCTGAAGGTCTGCTCGATGTTCGCCAGACAATCATGGAAAGCACTTTTGCTTTTACCGGTGACGGTGCAGGCGGTGGTATTCTACTTCTTACAGACCAAGGCCTCGGTGGTGATGTTGTCGCCTTGACCTTTGCTGTGGACAATGGCGTCAAGATGCTTACAATCTCCTAAGAGATTATGAGTTTCTAACTGCGGGTTAGGATACAATTAGTTTCATGGAAGAGGTGGCTTCGGCTGCCTCTTCTTTTTTAAGGATATATTTATTGTATGCCCAAAAAAAAGAACATAAAGAAGCTGATCCTTCAATCTCAATTTGTAACGGAAGATTTTGAAGACTCAGGAGAGAAGCTGTCCAAATATCTAGATGAGTTTTATAAGGCTTTCCCAGAAGAATATAAGAAAATGAAAGCACAACAGATGAAAGAAGCGGAAGCAAACGCTAATTCTCCAGGAGAAGAAGTAGAAGATCCGGATGGTGAACATGAAGCCAAAGAAAAACATCCTAAGTCCGACACTATGAAGACACTTTACAGGCGTATAACGAAGATTACACACCCCGACAAGGTAGAGTCCGACTTTCTTACTTCTTGCTTCAAAAAAGCTTCTAAAGCTTACTCTGAAGATAACATAGCCGATCTATTTACGATCGCCGCAACACTAAATATAGATGTTTCAGATCTTGATGCTGAACAGGTGGTAACGGACTTAGAAGAGTCTATTGTGGAGAAAACTTCCTCTATCCAAAATATGAAAGGAAGTTTTGCGTGGGCTTGGGCTCATGCGGAAACTGATGAACAAAGGGAATATATCAAAAAACAAGTTGATGATTTTATGAAAACCAACTACCCTGATTAAGAACTATTTACTATACTTGAAAGGAAAACAAAATGGAAGTTAAAGATATCGAACTCAGGCTGAATATAAAGAATTTCAAAGCCCCCAAGTATATTCACCTCATGACTTTAGATGCTATTCAATCTTTTGAGGGGGCTCATCCGACAATTATACCCCTTCTTCTCTCTAGTTTGAAAATGGGAGACCCAAAATACTCCTATGAAAAAGTAGTAGAACTTTTGAATACCATTGACCAGTTCAAGAATTCACTGGAACAAATAAAAGATCTAGTTGAAGAACATATGTATAAAGATTTCTCAGAGACCCCTGAAGGCTTAGGTCATCAATATGTTACACCAGAGGGTGGCATAGGAGTTTCTTTAGTTGACGGTGAGGAAACAGTAGTAATAGGACAAGGCAAAGAAGAGCCTAAAAAGAAACCACGAAAAAAACGAGCAACAAAGAAAAAGGCTACAAAAACAGAAGAGTAACTAAGGTCCTAGGCACAAATCCTCAAAGATCGCTTTGATTTGTTCAAAAACTGTTTGGGAGTTTGTCACGGGAGTATATAATTTGTCTGGGTCATTGTCTACACAAGCCAAGAAAGAATTATGATGTTCTTGGAGCGCAAACACATATAGTTTATACCCACTTTCCGCAGCTATCATCGCTACTTGAGGACAACTTGTTCCTGTGATGGTTTGTGCTATTTCATCAGTCATTGTTATTATTACTTTTTGCGAAAGTGGGTTCCATGTAAACGGATAAGTCTGATCCATGGTCCAAAGCATTGTATCTATCGTTGGCTCCTGACCTGCACTCGGTATCATTCTGGCGGCTTCAAGGATTTCCAAAAATTCATCAGCCAGCACGAAATCAGAAACCATTGAAGAATACATGTGAGGAGGGCGTATCTCTCCGTTAGATGCGGTCCCTACAACCACAAGCCCAAAACGGAAGTTACTAGTTATGGGGTCATCAAGCAGGGGCTCGATACCTCTTATCATTGATTCTATCTCTTCATCAAACGAGCCAGAAATATCGAGAACAAAAACTAAATCCACACCCCGAGAATCAAAGCCTTCATCAACCTCTCCGTCACAGTCGTTATCAAGATTGTCGCATATTTCAGCTATGGGTAATACCTGACCATCACAAGGTCCATCAAAGCCACCATCTTGACAATATCGAACGCCAGCACGACATTCTCCAACAGCCATTGTACCACCCGGACCTTCATAGCACACTACTGCTGTAGAGTTAGCTATTCCTTCATCAACCGATCCATCACAATTATTATCTAACCCATCACAAATCTCTTCGGATGGTCCCACATGTCCATCGCACCGTAGAGTGCCTCCAGTGCATTTCATAATGCCTGGACTACAAATACCAACACCGTAGTCAGCGCCTTCCACAAATCCACACAACTGGTGTTGTTCTGGGAAACTGTCGTCTATACCGGCAATACAATCATTATCTATTCCGTCGCATATTTCCTCAGATGGACCCATGGCTCCTACACACTCTGACCAGCCCTGAAAAGTACATGTTCTTACACCGTATGAACACTGTCCAGGAAGATTGGGAATGGGGTCTGCGACGGCATTGGGGTAGTCCATGCCATCGTGACCACAAACTACCTTGTGACCCGGCGTACACTCTAAACGAATAAGCTCTTCTTGATCCAGGCATGAACTACAGCCAGACATTGCGAGTATTATTATCACAGAGGCGTGTTTTTTCATCTCATAACAGACTCCACGCAGGATTCATAAGAATCATATAGGCTCATAACCATAGCAGTGCTGTTAAATATTCTAAATTTCAAGGAGTTCAGGGGCAATTTATTGATACTATAGGATGATGTCATCAACAAGGGGGGAGATGATTTTGCTCGACCAGGGAAATTAAATGCTAATATTAGGGTGTTATTATTAGTAACTTCTAATAGTCCTTCAATATAACCATGTGTCTCGGTCTCGGGAATCCCTATTTGTACCGCAGCAGCGGATCCTGGGAGATCCATTAAATCTTGGCTTATGTGAAATACCCACTTGCAGTTATCGTTTTGTCCCGGAGTATAGTAAATTGCATTTTTAGGGATAAGTGTCTTGTTTTCGTTATTCGCCCTGATATAGAGATATGCAGAAACTACCAATACTAAAGTTAATATTACTAGAAGTGATGTTCTTACTTTTTTTATAGTTGTCAAAACACCCTCCTTTATTGGAGAGGTTGGGGCCGAGGCTGCTCTCCTTTTGGCATGTAGATGATAAATGGCATCTTCTTTATTTCATTAATAAGTAGATTTTTGTTAGCGGTTTTTGGTTTTTTCTCTATCCAAAAAAGAATTTGATTCGTTTCTTGTACTTTTCCTACATACGACCACTGACCATTGATCTTTTCCCAGACCTGAGGTAATTCAGCCTTGGGGGCTGCTAGAGCTATGATTCCTGATAAAATTACACTACTAAACATTTTTATTTCCTACCTTCGTGGTAAATTTAAAATTCACTCACTGTGGATAAATAGTGTTCGTTTATGATAGTTACTATACTATGACAAAAAAACACACGATTTCCGTACTGTTACTTATTTTAGGTTCCGTTGCCAGTTGCACTAGTGGTTGTGTCTCACTTAGGTCCGCTCATAATGACTCAGCACAAGAATTACCCCGTAAGTCTTTTGTTCAGATTCAACATGCCATAACAATGGAAGGCTGTAAAACAAACCCCGAAACAAAAAAAGAAGAGTGCCAAAAAGCAGTGGGCAGGTCAGTTTCTTCGGGAGCCTATGTTTTCATAAGTGAGGTGTCGTATGATACTGCTTATGTTCTTACTGCTGGTCATTCATGTCAAAACAAGGTACCAAAAAAACAAATGGTCGATGGTTTTGTCATAAAGAACCTCGGGTCAGAATTCCGAGTTGTAAATCTCGACGGAACATTCAATAAGGCTGAAGTTGTTAGTATAAATTCTAGATTTGACCTGTGCGTCCTCAAGGTATCTAATGTATTGATACACAAACCTATACTAAAAACAGCCCTAACACCGCCAAAACCTGGGGATACAGTTTATAATTTGGCAGCACCCCATGGCTTATTTTGGCCCAATGCTGTGTTGATATTCCGGGGTATTTTTTCGGGGTATCATACCCGAGGGTACTCGGTTTATACAATTCCTACCAAACCTGGATCGAGTGGATCTCCTATTGTCAACAAGGCAGGTCACTTGGTGGGGGTAATTTTTGCGGGTTATCCTGTGATGGAAAATATTGGTCTTTCTTCTCCGCTTGTTGCTATTAAAATATTCTTGAAAAAAGCTATAGCCCAAGGTGAGATGAAGTTGTGGGAAGAAACTAACCGACCAGTAAAAGGTAAATCTACCATTGGCAGATGGGTGAAAGATCTAAATATCAAGCTACAAAGCCATTTTAAATAATCTTAGTTGATTACTAAGTAAAGCAGGAAAAAGGACAAGATTTTATTATGGCTTCTAATTTAAGTAATGCTCCCACTCGTCCGTCCATCTCGGCCACCGCATATAAGCCGAACCCGGCGCATGTTTCTCGACTTGGTCTCTCGGGCGATTCTGATACCTCCCCGCTAGATCTCACCACAGCAGGTGTTTTAGTTCATACCGCTACTGATTATGCTTACGATGAAGTGTTCCTGTGGGCGTCTAATTATTCCGTTGGAAATAATGAGTTAACTTTGGAAATCGGTGGGGATGGATCTTTTTCGGATCCCTCCAAAACTATAGTCATAGAGTTAACCGCCAAAGGTGGACTGGTTCAAGTGTATCCAGGTGTGCCCCATAAACAAGTGTCCATATATGCCAAGGCTGACCAGAATAGTAAAATTAACCTTTTTGGGTATGTGGATAGACATTACCGAATAAGCTTGACCGACGAGTCGCTGGGCTATTCAGCGGGCGACGCATAATATGGCTAAGAGAAGAAACCTAGGTCATATATCCCCATCTCACGGCATGGGCGCTGCCATTAAGAAGTGGTTTGATACGAATGATTTATCTGGGTCTGCTATTTCTCAGGTTTTCGAAACTCGTCTTGACGAGGTAGAAGATAGTCAAATTTCACTTGCTGGCTCTCTGGCTGATGAAATTGCTAGAGCTACCGCAGCCGAACAGCTTATCTCCTCGGAGATAGGTGCCCTAAGTTCCTCCTTGAGTTCTAGTTTCGATAGCAAGCTGATCGCTCTGAGTTCTTCCGTTAGTTCTAGTATTGCTTTCTTAAGTGCAAGTATCGGATCTGGAGGGAGTCTGAATGTTAGTATGGATGCTGACTTGGTGTTTGATGGGGACACCTTGTTGACGGATGCGGATATTTACATCTCCGGATCTGGTAATAATTTATATCTCCACGGCACCAACGAGTTAGGCTTGCCTGCTAAATATGAATTTTCTATTGAGAACGGGGGTACGGTGATTCAAGAAGTCCCCCATTCCGATTTTGGTGACTCTGTTGATGACCCTTGGTTCAAGTTTGATGGCGACTCCTTAGTTACACACGCTGATATCTATGTTTCGGGCTCTGGAAACTATCTCTATCTTAATGGCACCAATGAACAGGGTGACTATGCTAAATTCTACTTTGACATAGTTGATGGATTGGTAACTATTGTACAATCCGGCTCTGCTTAAGACATAGAACAAAAGTACAAACTATTTATATTACTAAACCGTTACATTTTCATTATTGGAGGAAAATAAAATGGCAAGTCCTAGACTAAGAAGAAGACGCCGTGCTGCTCGTCGTGGTGATACACCTAAGGTAGCAGAACAAGTTATCGAAACAGTAGAGCCTCAAGAGCCCGTAACTGAAGAAGCTCCTGTAGCTGAAGAAGAATGTGAAGACGAAGAGTGTGGAATAGAAGAGTGCGAAACTCACCCCTCTGAAGAAGCACCCAAGGCGGAACCTTCTCCCAAAAAGAAGTCAAAGTCCAAGAAGAAATAATGTTTCACAAAATAACAAAAGCACTCCTCCTCGGAGAGAATATCAAAGTAGATCCTTCAGCGTCGGTCCAGGCGCTTTATGATATTATTACTAGTGTAAGAGTGACCAACAAAAGAGATACAAATAGAATCAATGTGGCTAAAGAACACCTTAGGGCTATCAAGAGGAATATAAGATCTCTAAACGAGCGTGTCAATTCTCTAGAAGAAGAACTAAGAGTACTTAACGAGGATAAATAATATGGGCGGTGTTGCTGGACATATGTCCCACCTTTATGATAATCCGTATCTAACCTTCACAGAAATGAAGGATATTTTATCCGCAGTTTCTCAAGGGGAGTTAGATTTTGAAGAGAAGGTAGATGGACAAAACCTTTTCTTGTCTTATTCTGTGCCGGAAGATAAAATAAAGGCTGCGAGAAATAAGGGGAACCTTAGAGACAAAGGTCTGGATGCTGTAGAGTTAGCCCGGAAGTTTGCTGATCGGGGCAACCTTACAACTGCATTTGTAGATTCCTTCAGAACTTTCAAAAAAGCAGTCGATGCTCTCAGTAAGGAAGAAAAGATAAGCATATTCGGTCCAGACACCAATTTTTGGTATAATGCAGAAGTAATGGACCCTCGGAGTCCCAATGTTATCAACTACGATCATAAAACATTGAAAATTCATGATCGTGGTCATTTTGAGTTTGACCGAGATGAAGATACTAAGACAAAAAGAGATATGTCCCAAAGTTTATCTGTACTAGATAATGCTTTAGAAAGAGTTCAGAACCATCTGAATAAAGAAGATTTCAACTTTGTCCGAAAAGCTGTAGTAAATCTCCGTAAACTTAGTGATGACGAAGCCCTAACTACTGCTATCTCCCGACTAAACCAAGCAGTAGGCAGAGAGGGTCTCTCCGACAATAATACTGTGGGTGATTACTTATTCTCTCGTTTGAAGAATGGCTTAGACGGAGAGCTAGATGACACGAAGAAAGAAGAAATAGCACGCTATCTACTAGGAATGCCAGGAAATATTGGACTTAGGTTAATAAAGAAAGGCCTCAGTAAGGAAGATTTAGCATCTGTAGTACATATTATCAATACAAAAAGGATTATTCTGAACGATGCGATAGAGCCTATTGAATCAGTTATTCATGATTTTTCGGTAGAAATGCTCAAAGGATTAGAGAGCAGGTTCATAGTGGATAATAAGAAAGAAACTATCAGACTTCAGTCCGAATTGGCGAAAGCTGTAAAGGCAATTACGGCTATCGGACCAGAAAATCCTGAATCAATGGCAATAATGCAAAAGCAGCTAAATAAAATTAAAGATATGGCTAATATCAATACTCCAGTAGAAGGGGTTGTCTTTGATTATAATGGGCATATGTATAAATTCACTGGGAACTTTGCTCCATTGAATCAAATTTTAGGAATGTTCAAATATGGTGACGCTGCTCGGGCACCGGTTAAGGAATCTTTCATTAGTAACAAAGCTATATTAGCAGAAGATGGCAAGAAGATTAAGGATCAAAAGAGTCCTAAAAGAATTGCACTCTTTCCAGGGAAATTCAAACCGCCGCACAAGGGTCATTTCAATTATGTCAACGATATCGCTAAAAGACCCGATGTTGACGAAGTGATTGTGTTGATATCGCCTGTGGATTACCCAGAAGTAAGTAATGAACAGTCACTCGAAATATGGAATGAATACTTGAAGAACGCTCAGCCGAATATCACTGCAAAGATTGCAGATTATCGTAGCCCAGTTCAAGCGGTGTATGAGTTTATCGCTGATCCAGTGTCCGCCAGAGACGGAGATACAGTCCTTTTAATCAAAAGTAGCAAGGATGTTGGGGATACTCGGTTCAACCGTGCGCAATCATATGCTGACCGTAATAACCCCGGTGTAAATGTAGAAGATATTGAAGAAGATCCAATCGTAGACCCCTCTGGGAAAGCTTATAGTGCTGAGGATATTCGAAACCTTATTGTGTCGGGCAACAAAAAAGAATTCTTATCTTACATCCCCTCTGGTATAGATGGGGACACTATTTGGAATATGTTGTCCACAAACAAGGATAATCTAAATAACCTAATCGATGACACTATTGAAGAAATGTCTGGAATGGGTGGTGGTGCTGTCGGGGGATACTCTTTACCATTGGGACAGAAGCCTGTTTATCCGAAAAAGAAAAGGTCTAAAAATAATAAACCAAAAGTAAATCGTGGAAAACGACAAAGAAGAAGATAATTATATTTTAGTGGGAGCTATCATGATTAACCGAGATACACTAATTGCTGAAGAACTAATCCGGGAACACATTCGTTCGAGGATTAGCAAAAAACTTGATTCCGCCAGCAAGGTGGAGTCTTTACTTAGAGAAGCGATTAGAGAAATTATAAAAGAAGCCGAAACAGGAACGGAAGAGCCCAGCACATATACTGGTATTAATGTTTTAGCTGACCTCTTGAAAAATATTATTCCCACTATAGAAGATGATTACAAGATGCTGACGACTTCAGAGGAGCAGCGTGAATCCTTTCGTAATCATATTGTTCATGCGATAAAGAATACACTTCGACCAATAGAAGTGACTTCTGCTACTGATGATATGGACGAAAATACAGTATTTGAGTATGATCCTCGGGACTTGTTAGAAAAAGTCACCCTTGATGTAATAGAAGATGAGCCAGAAGACCTTGACGGGGAATTTATCGATATTGATCAAGATGATTCTGAAGATCAGTTTATTCAAATAGATGACCAAAATGAGACCGGTCGTAATTTCGCTGCTGAGACTTTTAAGGCTGTAGAGAAACAAATTGTTGACGCTTACGACATGTTGGCAGATGATCAAGATCAGGATTTGTTCTATGATTACTTGATTACTAACATGCTTCTCTATTTTGATAAATTCGAAGATCAGTTGGCAAATGAACTTCCAGATGTAACTACTCCGGAATATGAAGAAGAAAAAAATAGCTCAGAAGGCGAAGCCGAATCAATAACTTCAAGCGAAGAAGAGGAAGAAGAAGAGTTAGAGTTAGATATTTAATTCCACTCAGCCCTTAACACTGTTTGTAACTCCAGTATAATCAGCTTGCCTGCTTAATAAACAGCTTTAAAGCTTTAATCTATTATTCTTACTTTTAACTAATCTTCTTGCTTTAGCTCTTTAACTGCTATTAACAACTAACCAGCATATTTAGAAGAGTAAATAACTTGACAAATAGTTATCTTAGGTACATAATATAACCAATGGGGGTGACTGGAATCGACTGACGGAGAAATTGAAAAGGTGCAAGGGTGAGGGAAGCGTGGCTCACTAAAAACGCTTAAAACTATAACTGCAAACAACAACGCAGAACTAGCACTAGCAGCTTAAAAACCTGGCTACGCTTGAGGTGACGACAACCAAAAAACAGAAAGTCGTAGTATGTTGAGTAAGAGCTTTTGATTGTTTATGCCGCAAATGAACGACCTAGTCTAGATCTTTACTGACGATAAATGTAAAGACAACCTTGTGAATGACCTTGATATAGATACGAACAAGACGGGAGTTCGAATCTCCCCACCTCCACCAGCCGCCTTCGGGCGGCTTTTTTATTACCTTTAACTATGCTTTTGGAACTAGTTATATAAACCCATGTTTTTCGGGGAAATTGATGAAAAAAACTATTATCTTAGATACAAATGTATACCTCACTGAGGCAGGTTCCATATTAGCATTCGGGACGGATGATATTGCAGTGCCAACAATCGTTCTAGATGAGATAGATAAACATAAACACAGACAAGACACCGCAGGATTAAATGCTCGGACTATGAATAGAGTGCTCGATTCTTTGCGCAGTGCGGGGAGTTTAATGGATGGTGTCTCCCTGGGGGATCGACGGGGCAACATTTTTGCTGCTCACTTTGATGAGAACTACATGCCACCTGGGATGAAAGAGGATGATTCCGATAATAAAATAATTGCTATTGCTCTCCGGCTTATTGAAGAGGGGCATACAATAGCAGTAGTTTCCCGTGATTTAAATATGCGAGTCAAATGTGACGCTCACGGGATAGAATGCCATGATTACCAACCACAAAAGGTAATTAGCTCAGTCGAGAATCTGTTTGACGGCACCCAAACAATTGAATGTGATTTCAGTATGATTGATAAGTTTTATAGTGGCGAACCATCTTATCTGCCTGAGGGAGAGCATAATCTTTATCCTAATCAGTATCTACTATTGAAGAGTGGAGACAGCAATAAATCAGCAATCTGTAGGTTCATAAACTATCAGTCTCCTTTGCAGAAAATAAACAAATATAAAAATATATGGGGACTAAAAGCCAACAACAAAGAACAGCAATATGCAATGGATCTTCTTTTCGACAGGGGAGTGGAAATTATTTCCCTGACTGGTCCCGCTGGCACTGGAAAGACGCTCTTAGCCACGGCTTGCGGTCTGGAACAGGTCTTTAATACGACAAGCTCTAAAGGTGGGTATGATAAACTTATTATTACTCGACCTGTTCAACCTATGGGAAGGGATATCGGTTTCCTGCCTGGTACCCTTGAAGAAAAGATGATGCCATGGATTGCTCCTATTAGAGATAACCTCGAACAGTTATTTGGTGACCGTGGGGCATTGGATATGCATATAGAACAAGGATCAATTGAAATAGAGGCTATGACCTACATTAGAGGTCGCTCGATTTCTAATGCTTTTATGATAGTAGATGAGGCACAGAATTTAACAGCCCACGAATTAAAGACTATAATAACTAGAGTTGGGCACGGAACCAAGCTCGTCTTGACTGGTGATATTCAACAGATTGACAATTCTTATGTGGACTCGGTCTCGAACGGTTTAACACACGCTGTTGAAAAGTTCAAGACACATGAATTAGCGGGTCATATTACTCTTATCAAGGGGGAGAGATCAAAGTTAGCAACTTTAGCATCGGAAATCTTATGATGGATTATATTTCAGAGAAAGTAAAGAATACCCCTCGATATTTTCGATTTGGGGGCATTGATGTAGTTCAAAGCGATGATCTGCCTGACAATGTCAACATGGACGCTGTATTTCAAGCTATCGAAACCAGACTGCCTCCTCACTTTTTCCGGAAATTAACTGGGGTAAAAATCAAGTATCTAGATTTTTTTGAGGATAGAAATGCGTCTGCTTTTTATAAAGACGGAATTCTTCACATTTCTAATGATCAAGAAAGCAATAATGACCTTATTAACGATATATGCCATGAATTAGGGCACCATGTTGAAGAGTTATATCCTTCCGAGATTTACGAAGATACCGCAGTTGCCGAAGAGTTTTTACACAAAAGAAAACAACTAAAGTCTGAAATCCAATCCGAAGGATATTGGGTGACCGAATACGACTTTCAAGAATTAGAGTATAATAATAAACTCGATAACTTTTTGTATAAACGATTAGGTAAAACGATGCTGCGCATGGTGACAGCCGGTATTTATATTAGACCATATGCCTCGGTATCCTTGAGAGAGTATTTCGCTACCGGCTTTGAAGCTTATTACTGTGGTAATAAAAAGTCTCTTCATAAAGTTAGTCCTGTTTTATATAAAAAGATAGACACTCTCCATAATTTAGTATAAAATAGACAAAAGAAAGCAGGTTACATTGGCTGGCAAACACATCTCCTATTCCGAGTGGCGGAACTGGCACATCTGTCCCCACTATCACAAACTCACCTACATTGACAAGGTCACTCAGTTCGAGGGCAATATTTTCACTGCTTTTGGGAAGGCTCTTCACACTGTTTGTGAATTTACTTTGACTTCCCCCGAAAAGTACAGGGAAGCCGGCGCTATTGATACGCTAGTTAAAGAGCAATTCATAAAGGAACTCAAGGCTCTACCCGAGAGTGAACAACAGAGAGCAAAGCGTGACTTCAAACTCAAAGAGTGGCTTGTAAATGGGCTGGATATTGTTCCTGACCTTTACCGATGCCTAGCCGACAAATTCGGCAAACTAGGCGAGGACTGGGAAGTGCTCAAGGCAGAAGAACAACTCTATGTCCCTATCACAGAATTCACGGAAGCAGAAAAAAACTTCAAAGGTTTTATTGACCTTGTAGTCTACTCCAAGAAGGATGAGAAAATCCACTTGATTGATTGGAAGACCTGTTCGTGGGGCTGGAAGCGTGAAAAGAAGAGCGACAAAATCCTCGCTTACCAGTTGGTGTTTTACAAACATTTCTATGCTCAGAAATATGAAATAGACCCAAAAGATGTTGACTGTCATTTTGTTTTGCTGAAAAGAACAGCCAAGGTTGGTAAAAAGGCAGAATTTGTCCGAGTGACCGCCGCTAAAAAAAGAACAACAGATGCTCTTAACGCCTTGACAAAAGCATTGCATAATATTACTAAAGAAAATCACATAAAGAATCGAAACGCTTGCACAAATTGCAAGGACCGATTCGGAACATGTGAATTTTACCAAACAGAGTATTGTCTCTAGGGAAGATATCAATGTCAGATAAAAAAATAAAAGTACTTACAATTAGTGACCACCCAATGTTACCCTCTGGTGTTGGTACTCAGACTAAATATGTGATTGAGGCACTTTTAGAAACCGGCAAATTTGAAGTGTTTTCTTTAGGTGGTGCGATGAAGCACCCGAACTATAACCTAATGAAGGTCTCCGACAATTGGCGTATCTTGCCGGTAGACGGCTATGGAGATAAGGCAAAGGTACTGGCTATCTTGAGAGAGTTCAAGGCAGATATTCTCTATTTCATGACAGATCCTCGGTATTATGAGTGGTTGTGGCAAGTAGAAGATGATATCCGACAAATGGTACCTATGGTATATTATCATGTTTGGGACAATTATCCCTATCCCTTGTACAATAAAAAATGGTATGATTCCAATGACTGTATAGCATCAATCTCAAAAGTCACCAGCGATATCGTTCAGACTGTTGCCCCGGATGTAGATGAGAAATACATTCCCCACGCCGTCCCGATGGAAATATTCAAGAAAGCATCCCCAACCAAACTAGAAGAGGTTAGAAAAAATAACCCCGGACTTGAAGGTAAAATAGTATTTTTCTGGAATAATAGAAATGCCCGCCGTAAGCAAAGCGGAACTTTAGTTCACTGGTATAAGAATTTTCTAGAACAGGACCATGTTGATCGCACTAAGGTTGCACTTTTGATGCACACAGATCCCACAGATCCAAATGGTCAGCCGCTTGAACACATCGCTACAGAAATAGGACTTATCAACTCGGAAATAATGTTTTCCAAAGGAGGAATCCCAGCCGAAGATTTAGCCCTTATGTACGGTTTAGCTGATTGTACCATCAATATCTCTGATGCTGAGGGTTTTGGATTAGCTACTTTGGAGTCTCTGTCTTGTGAAACTCCTATTATCGTAAATATGACCGGCGGATTACAGGAACAGGTCACCGACGGTGAAAACTGGTTTGGGGTGGGTATTGAGCCCGCTTCCAAAGCGATTATAGGATCTCAGGCGGTACCTTATATTTATGAAGATCGTATCTCCGAAGAAGATTTTATCGCAGCTATGAATAAAATATACGGGATGTCAAATGAGGAAAGAGAAAACCTAGGAAAACTAGGACGCCAACATATTGAGAAGAACTATAATTTCAAAGATTTTAAACAATCATGGGTAAACTTGATGACTGAGGTTCATGAGAAATTTGGCTCATGGGAAGATAGGAAACATTATACACCCTGGAGGCTAGAAGAGATATGACTGAGCAAAAGAGAGTATTAATCGTCGGCGCTTTTTGTAATATTAGTGGATACAGTGATCATGCCCGGCTCCTTGCTGACGCCTTGATCGCTCAGAACAGCGGACATAAATTTTATTTACTAGACCTACAGTGGGCAGAAGCTTCAAGGGATAATAAATATTATAAGAAATACGGAGCGATGATCAGAGAGACTGCTCAATATTTAACTTTCCTGAAACAGACAGGACAGCCATTCCATGAGGGTTTCGATTGTAGTTATCAAGTAAGGGCACCTAATGAATTCTCTAGGATAACTCACTATGATATTGGGGTTACCGCAGCGTTAGAAACAGTGTCTGCTCCAAGCGACTGGGTTCCTAAGTGCAATGAATTACAAAAAATACTTGTGGTTTCGGAGCACGCTAAAAAGAATCTCCAAAATGCCAAGGATGAAAGCGGCAACTCTATAACCACTGAGATTCAGGTTATACCTTTTTATAATAACCTAGAAGATCTTGACAAAAGAGAAACTTTCTCAGGTTATGAAACAATTAGCACAAGTACTAATTTCTTGTGTGTTTCTCAGCTTGCGCCTCGTAAGAATCTTTTGAATTTAATTGATTGGTTCACAGACGAATTTCATGATAATGAAGATGTTGGCTTAATCCTAAAAACTCACTTACGCAATAACAGTATTCCTGACCATGACTACACGAAGAATCAGATCAAGTCGTTCCTTGAGATGCACCGAGGGAAAGGAAATAAAAAATGTAAAGTCTATCTCTTGCACGGCAATATGACAGAGAAAGAAATGCATGGACTATATGACCCTGAAAAAATCCGTGGCTATATAACAACTACTCACGGCGAAGGATTTGGTATCCCAACATTTAATGCTGTATGTTCAAATATCCCTGTAGTTGCCCCGGCATGGTCTGGTCATTTAGACTACTTACGAGCCTCCATAAAAAACCCTAAATCTGGGAAAGCAAAAATTCAGAGCATGTTTTTGAAAACTAAATATAAGGTAGAGCCAGTCCAACAACATCACCTGATGCCAGGTTTGATAACCGAGGGAAGTGAATGGTGTTATCCAGACGAAGAGTCTTTCAAGAAGAACATAAGGATATTGGCTGACAGACCCTCCGAGCATCAAGAGAAGGCATTAGTCTTGGGTGAAATTACACGCTCTACTTTTTGCAAGGAAAATATTTATAAAAAATATTGGGATGTAATGGATTCTATTTTTTCACAAACAGGGGGTAGCGATGCTGAGGCAGAAACCGGGAACAGCCAAATACTTGAGTTGTAACATCTTTAGTGATACAACGACTGAAGAACAGATCACGGAAAGTAACGAATATACAACCAGATTGACACAGGACGAACTCTCTATAGATAAGTCCCAAGCGCATCGATATCCTTTTCACAGGGATTATATGCAAATACTTAAAACTTTGGAGATATCCAATTACCCTTTCATATGTTCCTCTGTAGATTATGATGTAACCTTCGCAGATCTTCAGAAGATTGATCAAGAAAAGATTCCTCTCTTGTTACCAATCAAAGATAACAAGGAGCTTCTGAATTTTACACTAGAGAATCTGTCTCATAATGAGGTAATGTCCATAGCTAATGTTACAGTTATAGACGATAGGTCCGACGACCCGGTCTCTATTAAAGAACTGTGCCAGAAATATGGAGCTATTTATGTGCGGGTAGATTATGATACGCCCTATTTTAATTTTTCTATGCTCAATAATATCGGGGCATATCTCTACAATAAATTAAACTTCACAGAGGTGGTATTCTGGAATGCTGATTTGTGGACCCCTGACACTAAATCTTTCCCAGAGCTTATAGAAAAATACTACCAATACAAGGAATCGGGTACCCGACTTTGTGGAGCTAAATTATTATATCCTTCGCTGGGTTTTTGTGATTTATTAGATGCCGATAGAACTTATCGGGAAATGGCACAAGACTTCCGCATCAACATAGAAGACATAAAGCAAATGGAACCATTTGGAAAAGTTCAATTTGGCGGAGGTTCTTTTAGGGTTCTACCAGAATACTTTGACAATGCCCATCCTATTTGTGGTTCCCCTTATCACTTCGGTAGATTCCTCAACAAGTCAGATAAATCTGTGAATATGGACCGAGAAACCCGATTTGTAACAGGGGCATTTCAAATCGTTGACCTCCCTACCTTTGTCGAGTTAGGCGGATTTTGTCCAAGTTTATCATGTTCTATGCAAGATATTGATCTCTGTTTAAGGTTTTGGGAAACCTTTAATAAGGTTACAATATTGGGCAAGGATGTTCATTTATATCATGGAGAGTCCGTTATATTATCCTCCAAATTAGAGGCAGACCCATCTTCTCTTAAACACAAATCAGGAGCTTATAAAGAGAAACTAATCTCAGACGAGGTATTATATTCAATGTTGTGGAATTTTGATTTCTTATGCGGAAAGCTTCCCGCATGAAGAAAATACTGCTAGGTCAGAATCATCTCCATACTATTGGGGGCAGCGAGACATTTATATACTCCATGGCAAAGCAGATGACCCAAATGGGTCATCAAGTGGATATTGTAACAATGCAGCCCGGCTTTGTTTCGGAATTGATAAATCGAGAGTTCGGGTGTAATATTAATATTTTCCGAGACTCATATGATGTAGCTTTTCTTAATCATACCACCATCGTAAACGGAATCAAGTCTATGTTTCCCGGCGGTAAAATAATTCAAACCTGCCATGGGATATATCCTGCGCTAGAACAACCAGTTGGGGGTGTTCGTCATGTGGCAATTTCATTGGAGGTGTCGAACCATTTGAAGTCCAAAGGGTATGAATCTGTTATAATCCATAATGGTGTAGATTGTGAGGTGTTCTCTCCGCATGAGCCAACATCTCCAGTTGTAAAAAGAATATTTAGTTTATCACAATCAGATGTATTTAATCAAACACTTCAGACTATATGCAAAAAGAAAAACCTAGTATTTTCCTGTAACAATAAATTTACCTCTCCTCGTATTGATATACATAACGCTATTCGAGACTCCGACCTAGTATTCAGCCTTGGGAGAGGAGCCTATGAGGCTATGGCTTGTGCTCGACCCGTCATTGTAGCAGATCAAAGACAATATCAGCCTGGGATGATGGATGGAATAATTACCTCTGAAAATATCTCTTTATATCTGGAAAACAATTGTAGCGGTAGAAAAATGCAAAGAGAAGTAACCGAAGAGTCTCTAATATCAGAGATAGAAAAGTATGACTCAACTCAAGGCGTTCGAAATCGCCAGTTTGCCCTGTCTAACCTGAACATAGTAAATCAAGTAGAGGAGTACCTCAAGTTATGAAAATAATAGGTATAACACGGATAAGAAACGAATCAGAAATTATTCACGAAACACTAGATCATATGGCAGACTTTTGTTCTGAGGTCTTTGTCTATGATGATTGTTCTACAGATAATACCGTAGAAGTCTGTGAATCACACCCCTTGGTAAATAAAGTAATAAAAGGACTCGCATGGGACCCAGTTCGAGCCCGTGCCGAGTTTGAAAACCGCCAAGCTGTTTATCTAGAGGCCGCTAAGGTATGTGGACCAGATGATTGGTTTGTATATATGGATGCGGATGAGCGAATCGAGTTTGATTGGTCTAAACTTTCTGGAGATATAGACGCTGTTCGAATGCGCTTGTTTGATTTTTATATCACAGAAGAAGATGTAGATAAGAAATACACCGAGAGAAGGTGGATTGGACCCGAATATCGAGACATTTTATTTGCCTTTCGCTTTGGGGCTACCACGGGATATCATGGCTTGGACCAGCGAGAGTGTTCATTAAAATCTTACCGAGTCTTAGATGATGGGTTCGTTAGACATTATGGCAAAGCTATCTCGGTAGACCAGTGGGAAGAGACTTGCGACTATTATGCAAATCATTTCCCTATGTATGCGGCTAAATGGCTTGCACGCAAAGGAAAAGCCATTCATACAGAGTCCGATTTTGGTCGCCCCTTAATTTTATGGAAAGAAAAACTTAAAAAAGGCTTGCCTTTATAATATACTAATACTACGATAGGAGAATAAAATGAAATTATCACAACAGGCTATTGGCGCACTTTTGATGACTTTACAGAAATGTTTATCTGAAGAGGTTGATATTACAGAATTATTAGGTGATTGGAACCTTAGGGTTGAAGATAATCAAATATTTGTAATCAATCCACCTACTGTTGTCCCCCCAAAGACTACATTCGAAATAGAATAATGCCTTTATATGATTACGGGTGTAAAACCTGTACTAAAGAGTTTGAATTACGACACTCTCACACAGAGAGTAGTATAATATGTTTGTATTGCGGATCTAGTGAGGTCAGTAAACTACTGAGGTCATCTAATATTGTAACTAAATCTCTTCCTGGTAATAAAACAGAAGAAACATCTACCCGAGTTGAGCAAGAAATCGAAAATAAAAAAGTAGAACTTAAAAAAACTAAACAAGAATTGTTGAAGCAGGCACAAAATGATAAGTAATGTAATCTTAGTTCTATTGTTGTCACTTTCTGTAGTTTGTAATATTCTGCTTGTGTGGTATGTGAGGCGTCTTATACGATTTGTAGATTATAACGCACTGGATATGGAAGCTGTAAAAACAGATATAAAAAACTATGAACAACACTTGGAAAGAGTTTATGGTCTGGAATTATTTTATGGTGATGAGACCCTGAAAGGGTTATTGGATCATACAAAAGATATCAAAGAGGATATGAATAATTTTATTAATAACACCGATGAGACTCTAAAGTCTAGAGTTGTGACTACGGGGGAAGATAATGACTAAAAGTAAAACAGGGGCTTCAACCAAGGTAAAGACACCTAAGACCCAAAAAACATCCCCTGCCAAGAAAGCTCCTGCCGCTAAGAAGGGTCGTCGGTCAAAGAGCAAGAATCATTATTTCACAAAAATCACAGAACAAGCCATCATTGATTACTGTGCAACGGAAGACACAACAATCAGGACCAAATTATATGTAGAACATATCCAACCTGCTTTTGATGAACTGGTTACAAAGATTGTGTTTACATATAAGTTTACCTCTCTAGAGAATATTGATTATCTTAAGGAAGATTGTAAAATCTGGCTAACCACTATTTTAGGGAAATTTAACCCTGACCAGGGAGCTAAAGCATTTTCGTATTTTTCGGTGGTAACAAAAAATTGGTTTACCCACAAGGCAAAACAACAATCGAAAAAGAATCGCCGTGAAATACAATATGATTCCATGATTCGAGAAGTAGAGGCGATAGGGTCAAGTGGATCAGACTTCTTTAAAGATCAAGAAGATGCTGAGTTCTGGGAATTTTTATTGAAAGAGGTTACAAGCTGGAAAAACCCAAACCTCAAGCCTAATGAAGAAAAGGTTTTAAATGCTATTCTTACTCTCATGGAAAACATAGAACAAATAGAAATCTTTAATAAGAAAGCAATTTATCTCTACATGAGAGAGATTACTGGACTAAACACTAAGCAAATCGTAAGCTGCCTCAATAAGATGCGGGAAAAATTCAAGGTCTTCAAACATCGTTGGGACGAAGGAGAAATAAAGTAACTCCCTATTTACTTTATGAAAAAGAACCTCGACTCATTAATCGAACAAGCTCTCGATAACATCAACAAAGACCGTCAGATGACGGAGATTCTCCTAGAGAGTCTCAAAGAATATATGTCAGTATCGTTAGATAGATATTCTGACAGTGGTCCCGTCGCTGCTAAATTCGTAGAAACCCTACAAAGAAGTAATGAACAGTTAGTCAAGTTAGCTACTCTTGTCCACAAACAAGAATCTTTATCTAAAAACACCGGACTGTCGGAAAGTGATAAAGATCAATTATTTGATCTTTTAAAGGATCAAGATGGCTAATAACAGTAAAAAAGGACGGATACCTTTTACCGCTACCGAACAAATAAAAAAAGGTAAAGTATTACGGCACAAGAACTGGATTGTTGGCCGAACGGATCCCAGTACTGCACTTAAATCAATCCAACGAAAAGCGTTCACCAACGACACCTATGAAGGAAAAACAAAAGGGGAAATAGTAATAGTATCCAATATCCAAGAGGTGGATCGCCCATGGACTGATATGATTCCTTCATTCTTGGGAGGCACGGAACCCCAAGCTCAATATGTTTATTATGGTAGGGCAGTTGATGATAGCCGTCACGATGGCTGCGGAGAATCCTATGGCGCAGATGATAATATATATGAAGTATTTCCTAAGTTTCATGTAGCTGAAGGCCTGGTGCCGGAATATAATAATCGCTGTCGTGTTCGCTACTATGATACTAATAATAACTTTGTGGGTGTGGTCGGCATCATCACAGAAATTATAGGATCAGAGACAAACACAGAATCTGGACCCAGCCGTGCCGGCCGCCGCTCTGCTCCAGTAAAGGCAAAGCCTTGGGCCAAAATTCCTAATCCAAACGAGGCGCAAACCCCTTCTGCTCCCATTTATCCTTATAACCCTATCACTGGTCAGCCCGTCAAGGCAGTCAGTGATATAGCACCGTTTATAACTTCTAGACCGGGACCCAGAAATCCTGGTGTCCAGGGTGGTTCGAAATACCACATGGGTGTTGATTTTGAGGCCACCCTGAACCAAAAAATATATGCAGCTATGGGGGGCGAAATTGCAGTAAGGGCTAACAAAGGCACCGGCAAGGAAGGCTTTGGTTATTATGTTGTGATTAAAACTGTGGGGCTAGACGGGCTTGGTCCTCTGTATACCCTTTATGGGCATTTGGGTGCGGACATCATGGGGCGCTTCCCACGAACATTTAATGGCACAACAATAGATGCCGGTGCTCAGATCGGAATAATGAAGAACACAGGGACTAGCAGCGGTCCTCATTTGCATTTTGGGCTCGTTTACAACGGTAATTATGCATCTCCGGGCGCAGTTGCTAAAGCCCACTCCCAAACGGTATTTGATCCAATGAACGAGTTGTTTGGGCGAGTCTTTAGTAGATCATGATAAATAGGATAACATAAAGATGGCAAACAGAGAAACCTTACTAGATACATTTTTAGCGCCCTGGCAACAGACTGTCCGGGACTATATGGGTGTGACAGGTGAGAAATCAGGACTAAACAATGGTCCATTGATTGAGGCTGTTCCACAAGTCAATCACACCCCAGCGGAAAGAATTATTCAGGGACAAAACAACTCTTATATTATAATTGGTCGTGACCGCCCACGGGGTCCGGATGGCGGAAATGGAGCAGAGATAGCTAACACTGGTGCTGGCTGCATTGATATTATAGCAGGTCTCTCTGGCGTAACCGCAAAAGCTACTGCCCCTGACGGCGAAGAAGTGGCGACAAATAAAAACCCGGACCTAGATTCTGCTCGTATTTATATTTCCCAGAGAGCTAAAGACATTGATTCGGAAGAATATTTTAGTATAGCGGAGGGTCAAGTAGGATATGTTGGGCAATCTTCTGCGATTGCAGTTAAGGCTGATTCAGTCCGAATAATAGGAAGACAGGGAATAAAACTAGTTACTGGAGATAGTTACTCGGGCGGTTCAGGTTTTTGGATCGGGGATAACACCCAGGGCATTGATCTAATAGCTGGCAATGATGATGAAGACTTACAACCTCTGGTCAAGGGTGACACTCTGGCTCAAGTCCTTGACAGGATGTGTGACTTGATGCTTGAACTAGAGGGTCATATAAATGCTGTACAGTCCTTTGCAATCGCCAGTGCATTCCCAGGTCCTCAGACCGTCGCCGCTGGCGCACCACTAGCACTGGAAACTACCAGTATGGCTGGCTTCGCCAAAAGGGTTGGTGCTCTAAAAATGGATTATAGCTCTTTAAATCCGATCGCTTTTTCAAACTTCCGAAGTAAATACAACACCACTAACTGATAATAATATGAATTTAACACAAGTACAAAAAAATATCATCAATCCTTTTCCTGAAGATATGCTAAGGGAAGAGTACAATTTCGACTCGACCAGGAACAGGTTTGTGTTGGATTCCATCCAAGAGGCATATGTTTCAAATGCGATATACCCGGAAGAAAATAAGAAGCTAGAAATAACACTAGAACAGTTGCAGTCATTGGTGGGGGCTTCCCGTGAGGTATCAGATCTTGATCTTATAATAACGCCTTTGGATATGCGGGCTTATCTGTCTATGTACCCCCAGAATGGGACTTTTATAGGTGGCAAAATCCAGGCTCAGTCTTCCCAGGCTTCTCACTCGAAACTCCAAGAATTAGCTATCGATCTAGAATCTCGGGGTGTTTATAAACTATATTCTACAGAGTCTACCCCCTTAGCACTATTAGAGGAGAATCAATCCGGACCAAACCGAATGGCGTCACGGCTTTTGTCGATCAGCCCCAATCATTCGACTGAATATACGAAGCTTATACGAAAGGCTATGGGGCTAGAAAACATCCCTGCGATTAATAATTCAGAAGATAACTCTAACATTTACGGATTAAGTACTACCGATAATACAGTGAACACACTTTTGAGTAATGACACTGGCATTGATTTGTATGATTGGCGTAAAAATTGTATACCAGATACAGACAACGACAAGGTTTATTATAACCCAGTCGATAACAATTATTATTATACCCGACGAACGGGCATTACAGATTTACATGCTTTTGACATCTCTAGTTTTATAAACCCCCAACAACAAGAGGGGATGATCGAAGAATTGTCTGATTTTGTTTCTGGATTGCTGGGCGGCACTATGTTCGATTATTCCCTTGAGGCAATAAAGGCTGCGGGAACAGGTATCTCTGAGATACTAAGATTTACGGGTAAATACTCAGAACAAAACGCAAATCGAATTTACGGCGCTCGGGCAGAGTTTTTAGAGCTTTTAGATTCTGGCCCAACGGAGCTAACACCAGGACAGGCTCTGGAAACAATTAATACTATTACATCGGTCAATCCTTATGATCATTCTAATTTTATGTTTAGCACTTATTTACGACCACGCCCAGGCTCACGGTGGATGTATGTTGTTAAGATCCCGAAAAGAGAACTAGATGCCCTGTCCGCTGGCACCGGCGTAGTACTCTCTTATGAAGAATATGAATTATCGTCATTAGAAAAGGCTAGGGCATTAACTAACCCCGAAAAAAATAAGTCGTTTATTAGTAAAAATTTTACGGTTGATCAACTTCAAACTTATATACCCTTCGTTAGCTTGAGGGCTAGAAACTATTCTTATCAACTAGAGGATGATAATATTACTCCAAACCTTATCGGGGGTATAAATTTGCCTTCGGAGGTTTCTAAAATAAATTCGTTTATGGATTTACTGTCTTTGTGTTTCTCATATAATAAGACTGCACTAAAAGATGACGACATGGTTGAAATGTTTTTTACAGAAAACTATCACTTGGACCATCTATGTGTGAACGGTATGGCATTTACACGAGGTATTGGGAATATAAATTATCATCACAGCCTTCCCGAAGATGATGCTGAACCCCGTCGAATCTTAGACGCATTTTCGCTCTTATCTCCAACTACATTTAGCATGATCTATAATAGCTTTGAGATATTTCAAGAAACTCAAATCGCATCTGAAGATAATTATGCACCCTGGATGGATTGGCTTAAGGCTTATGTTTACCCAACTTTAAATCTTTTGCCAACCGAAGTGGAAAAGATAAATGACCGCAGCCGCCGAAATCTCCGCACAGAGCGCAAGAAGGATGTGTTCATCAGAGTATCTAGGTTAGCCAACTCGGGGAAATCGGCTGAAGAAATAAAATTACTCTATGCTAATAGAAAGCTTAATTATAAAATTGGGAATACAATTAATAATATCAATTGTAACACAGGTCAAGCAAGGGCGGTGAAATCAGCCTTACAGTTCTGGCAAGCTATAACAGGAAAAACAAAATTCCGATCAATCCTAAGACAAACAATACTCACACTAAGAGATGAGGTCATTTCAGACGAGGTGTCCAGGGAACTATTAAAGAGAGGGGTAGATGTTCAGGGTCTATCCCGTCAGGGCTTGGCAGCTACTAATAACCCGGCTCTTGTCCAGCGCCAGATCGAGCGTGAAATAAACGAGCAAATATTCTGTGGCTTGGATGTGCTTGGTGGATTTATAGAAACCTCTTATCTCGATCCGAAGGATATGAACCCTCAAAAGAAGACAAAAAGAGCACCAAAAATCGGCGCACAACCTAAGGTCAAAATCCCTGCTCCTCCTCCCGTAAGTCCTTATTACATGAAGGCAAAGATCTATCAAAAAATGATAGAAGAGGCTATTCTTAATTTCCTTAAGGCATTGATCGCAGGTATCTTAAAAGATATTATTGAGGCTACTTTGGGTTGCGGTCCTAATCAAAGCGAGGACCTGGACGACTCGATGAAGAACCTTGCTTTTGGGTTTGTAAATGTCAATTCCTTTTTGGACGATGTTGATATTGTAGCTGCTGCTAAGAGTGCTGGTTTGTATAATATTGACCGGACGAATGATGGCACTATTAAAGAAGATCCTACCTTTGATCAAGTGTTCTCGCTCTTGTCGGACATCTCGCTCATGTGTACGCCCATAGAGTTACAATCGATGTTATTAGGAGATGGTACTCATCTTTTATATTCATTGATATTAGAAACAATTTCTAATGGGCGCATTTCATTCCCCACAAGCCAATACCAGGATGTAGACGGTAATGATGAAAAGACAATGTCTTCTATTGATCCTACCATATACCAAAAATTTGAATTTACGATAGAAAACATTCGTGAGTTTTTTATTATCTTAGGTGAAGCCATGAGGGATGAAGAGTTAGATGAAATAAGCGCATTTGCCTTTTCTCCATTTGCCGCATACTGTGAGGCTAAGGATGTAAATTTAGCACCTTTGTCTCTGAGGCTAAGCATAGAACAATTGGAGGCTCAATTTTCTTTACAATCTCGGGATAAAATCCAAAAAATAAATGCTTTATGTGATTGGCTACGAAGCCTTCAAAACATCCAGCAACAGTTGATGGACTTTATCAACTCTTTGGGTATAATGGAATTTTATGATAAACTTCTACAATTAATAGCTGATTTGTCCAACTACATTGCCGATAGTTTGTCTGAACTTTGGGACTCTTTATTTGGGCAAGATGTTACAAGTACTCAGGACCCAGAATATACCATGTATATGACCCAAATGGGGAGGGATTTGTTTTATCAAACTTATAATGTAATCTCCACTAGTCATCCAGCAGCAATGTCTCCTAATCTTCAGATTTATAACTTAGAATTCTCCCCTACCCGTGTTAGCGAAATTGTATACACAGTGCCTCAGTCCTGGGACGCCGCTGGGGGTAAAACAAATACTACCTTGCTAAAAAGATTTATAAAACCCGTTATGCAAGATGTCCATTTGCTTGGCAGCGGTTGGATGCGTGATTGGGTCATCGAAGACCTCGATGATCTCGGCATCGCCCTCGAAACCGATGTGGCTGATAGGGTAATTGGTGGGTATAACACTGACACCAGAACAAACAAAGCGGATAAGATGAGATCTAGTTTAGCACTGCCATTTTCCCCACCCACAACCGAACCATGGTTATTTGGATGGGTAGGGGGAAGCACCAGAGACTTCCCGCAAACTCAACATCGTATAGGCTCTTATGCTCTTAGAACCTCTCCAGCGAACCTCCGGAAGAAGCTGACTGCCATCAGACCGGCAGGGCATGAGGATGTAGATATGGAAGATTACTATTTAAAACTTGGAGAAAAAACAGAAAGCTGGACTAACGATTCTGTTGGATCTACTTTAAGCAAGCCTGTACCAATACACCTCTCTATGCGGAGCATATCGGGTAAGGGGGGGGTAACGGTATATCGAGCACCCCAAACGCCGGGGATCACTCCAAAAATGACGGATGAAAATATTATAGCCCAGTATATTCCTTCTCCCGCAGATCATGAACCCGACCAAGATACTATAACATATTATGGTCTAATGTCGGGAATCGACAACAGTCAGTTGAGGGGCTTAAGTCTAGGGTTGTTTGCTGATAATCCTTTATTACCATCTAAAATTCAAGTATCCGATCTTATTTCTAATACGCTTAGGGGATATATTGAGAGTACTATTCCGGAACAAACACACTGGACAATGAATGGTGGCTTTAATCGATTGTGGGCCGCCATGGTTGACCCATCAAAATATAACAGCGAGTCAAATAAGGAGTTTATTACTAATAATGAGGAGGACTGGCGCTCTATAGGTAAAATCCTAAGTGAGGATTCATTAAATGCAGTGTCCGTCTCTAATCCGACAGAGTTCATAGACAGAAACATAAACCAAGGATATACTCACGAATCGGGCAGAAGAAAACTCCCTAAATATATGAAGTCATTCAACCGCCCCCTCTTTGAACTTGATTCCGATCCGTGTATTACGCCGGAAGAGTCTTATATTGCCCAGGCTACAATTGCTTGTTTGCAATCACGAATGCAAGGATTCTTCCTCAACATAATGTCTCTTTCTCGCACTTATCCACACTGGGGAAGTTTTGGGACGAAAGTGCTGATAGCTGATTACTTAACTCGAAAGATAATTCCGGAGTTAGAAGAGCGCCAGCTTTTGAATTTGATATATGAAAATTATGGAGTATTACACAAGGTTTATGGAAATGTTCCATCAAACAACCTACACCTTGATAGCTCTCAGGCTCCACGGGAAAACTTAAAAAACTTGTTACTCTCTATGTTCCAAAGATTTCTTGATTCAGCTTCTCAATCAGTCGGTAATTCTATCAATAGAAGCATTTACGCAAATCATACCACAAATAAGCGATATCGAAGAATGTTGAGTAGGTTTTTCCACAAAATGTCTATCAACATCAAGCGTGGGGCTGGAGCCAGAGAAGCCCCTCACATAGTAAGTCGTACTGGTGACGATGGTCAACCTCGGAAAAGATTTAAGGCATATGATGGCAGCAGAGACTTTGGCATCTCCAATGATGCTGATCGTGAAAGGGTTTATGATTTTATTGAAAACGAACTTATGCTAAGGGATGAAAATGGTAAGGTATTGGAAAATGTAACAGACCTCGGGTTATTATATGGGGCTTATTACTTCCCAGCACCATTTTTGATTGCAACTTATCTGATGTACTATGATAGTGAGATTAGTATTTCGAGGCGATTTTCTCAGGCTTATCAGAGGATACAGGTAGAGGTTGCCACCGCTGACGATAATTTGCTATCTGCACTAAGCGGTCAACAAGTTTTTAAATTCCAGAAGGCATTATCATCTTATCCACAGAACGAGGTTACCTGGGATGGCTTACAGGTTACTTATTTTAATCCTAAACAAGTTCAAAGCAGAATAGAATACTTGGATACCATCTTATTGAGAGATAAAGAAAGTTTCCTGCGCTGGCTTAAATTACAGGTAACAGTAACTGTTGAACAGGCAGGCTACGGAAGCAACTCCACACTCCTGAATATTCCTGGATACAGAGCAGACTTGGTAACGAGGTTAGATGACCCGCCTTCTACTCATCCTCGGGACTTCCTGCTGGCAACCCTGGATGGCTCTCTTCCTTCTTTGGTGGATGTTTTTGGGTCCCCCAATAATATATGGAACGCTCCTATTAGATCTTTCTTCGCCACTTTTGAGAGGGTTCCTGCATACAGAGAGTGGTTTGATGCCGCTGTTAGGTCTGGACAATACCCCGCATTAGAAAATGATCTGCGCACGGGCAATTTATATGAATTTACTGCCACTCATGGCAAGCCCATGTTACAAAGTTCAAATTCAACTGCGGAAGACGGTGGTCGTATCGATAAAAAGTACTTTAATCTTTCTGATATATTCCCCAATTATGCCTCCCAGTGGATGGACTTGATTACTCGTATATATTTTGTTTTTGCGGGCTATGAATACCAGACTACTTTAGATGTAACCACTACTGAAAATCCATCATATTATGAAACAAGTGAGGCATTTAGGGAAGTACATAACCTGATGACGAACTGGCTTGATGCCAAATTCACCCCCCCGGATGTGCCCATCGATGATCGAAATTTAATAGAAGCTCCGGCAAATGCAATTGTGGTCTCTTCTTTGGCAAGGATGAGATCTGAAAGATCTCGTTTAGAGCAACTACTTATAACATGAGTAAACGACAGGGAATATCTCCAGCAGTACCACTTGTATATGACAGGACGGACGGTCCTTATCGTCTAAATAAAACTCTCTTGGAGGCTATAAAGCAAAACTTCAAGAATCTTATTCTGACTTCCCCAGGGGAACGAGTCATGCTTCCTGACTTTGGTGTAGGATTGAATAATTATTTATTTGAGAATATGGACGGTGATGTTTTCGACGCCTTGGTTGCTAGGATAAAAGAGCAAACAAGTTTTTATATCCCCTCGATAAATTTAGAGACCATAGATTTTTTGACGAGCGATGAAGTTACTACTATGGCATTTAACGAAGTGCAGGTTGTTATCAAATATAATATCCTTCCTTTAGATGCTCAGGACCAACTAATAATAACTTCGGTAATGACTACTTAAAAAACAAGGCGAGACTTTAAAAAATGGCAAAAAGACCCATAAATTATACGAGCAGAGAGTTTAACTCAATAAAAGAGGATTTGGTTAACTATGCTCAACGCTATTATCCCACTACTTTCAAGGACTTTAGTGAGGCTTCTTTTGGGTCTCTTATGTTGGATATGGTTGCCTATGTCGGCGACCAATTGTCTTTTTATACAGATTTTCAGACAAACGAAGGTTTTCTCGACAGTGCTATCCAGTACGACAGTATCAACAGGCTTTCGAATATTCTAGGATATAAAACCCAGGGCGCTGCCCAATCAACAGGACAAGTAGCATTTTATATAATTGCACCCGCAGACCCCAATAGCCGAGGACCCGATTTAGATTATTTTCCTATATTACAGAACGGAACAATACTCTCTTCAGATAATAACTCGGTATTTACCTTGATTGAAGATGTGGACTTCACAGACCCCTCTAATCAGATTACCGTTGCCCGAACTGATGTATCTACTGGTAACCCTACCTTTTTTGCTGTTCGGGCCTATGGGCAAGTAATATCGGGACAGAGGTATACCGAGACTATCACAATTGGAGACTATGTTCGTTTTAATAGACAAAAACTTTCAAAAGAAAATATTACTGAAGTCCTCTCGGTAACAGATAGTCAGGGTAATGAATATTATCAGGTAGATTTTTTGACCCAAGATGTCATTATACAAGAGTTTAAAAACACTTCTAGCGATAGAATTGCTGCACCCTATGTTATGAAAATTAAACCTGTTCCTCGAAGGTTTGTAACAGAGCATACCTCCCAGGGGGAAACATTTATTCAGTTTGGGTATGGATCGGCTAATAACTTAACTGGGGATGTGGTTGCTGATCCTGCTGATGTAGTTCTTAATACTACGGGTCGTCAATATGTGTCTGATTTGACTTTTGATCCTACTAATCTTATTCAAAGTGATAAATTTGGGGTAGTTCCTACCGATACCGTTCTGACAGTTAGTTATACCGCTAATAACACGGACGATGTAAACCTAGCTGTAGATTCTTTGAACAATGTAATAGCCCCTCAGTTGTCATTCAAAAACCAAGCACTCTTAGATCCAGCTTTGGTTTCTTCTGTAATCGCTTCAGTAGAGGTAGAGAATGAAGAGCCAATTTTGGGTGATACCTCAATTTTGACAGGGGAAGAAATTAGGCAAAGAGCCTATGGAACCTTTGCCTCTCAGAATCGTGCGGTAACCAGGACTGATTATATTAATCTTATTTATAGAATGCCTTCTAAGTTTGGAAAGGTTAAGAGAGCAAATGTTGTTCGAGATGTAGATTCCCTAAAGCGCAATCTAAATGTGTATCTGTTGTCGGAGAATTCAGTAGGAAATCTTACCCCACCCAACCAAACAATACGAGAAAATACTAGAATTTGGCTAAACAAATATCGAATGATCAATGATACTATAGATGTTCTTGATGCCCGAGTGGTTAATATTGGCATTAGGTTTAAAGTCCTTCCTGAGTTGGATATAAATCGCTATGAGTTATTGGAAACTTGCGTGCAAAAACTAAAAGATGAATATCTTAATATCAAATTCAATGTAGGCGAGGCTGTATATATCTCCGAAATATACAAGCTACTTAATGATGTTCCTGGTGTCGTAGATACTATGGAAGTAGAACTGTTCAACAAAACTGGCGGTTTGTATAGTAATTACCGTTTTGATATAGATTCTAACTTATCGGATGACGGAAGATTCTTGATCCTCCCAGAAGACACTGCCGCTGAGGTGCTTTTTCCCGATACTGATATTGTGGGGGCGGTAACATAAGATGGGTATAAAGAAATATTATGCTTCGGCAGACAATACAGTAACTAATGCATTTAAGGCTAATCTTCTTACTCGTGGCACCGGGTCTAATATGGGTGCTGCGGATATTTTAGAAACATTTGTAATACACGGTCAAACCTCTACCTCCTTATCAATACCTGCCTCAGAAGGGAATGCTAATGCGGCAGAACAATCAAGAGTGGTGATACAGTTTCCCACTTCCGATGTGGCTGCTGATATGTCTAGTGGGGTATTACCATCTGACTCTTCTAAAATAAAGTTCTATCTCAATTTGTACAATGCACCTCATGGAAGCACTGTGCCTTTAGATTATACCTTAGATGTTTATATGCTATCTGAAGCATGGACTGAGGGTCGTGGCTTAGATATGGATAACTATACCGATCTAGGACAGTCAAACTGGGATAGGAGAGATTCTTCTAATACCTGGACGCAGGCAGGCGGCACCTATCTAGCGGCAGGTGATACTAAAAAGACAGTAACTTTTGATACGGGACTGGAAAATGTTTTCCTAGATGTATCTACACAAGTTTATAAATGGCTAGATAGCTCGGAAGCAAACAATGGCTTCCTTATCAAATTCCCTGATGCTGTAGTGTCGGGTAGCGATTCCTATTATACGAAAAAGTTCTTTTCTAGAACTAGTGAGTTTGAACTATACCGACCTACCTTAGAGGCTCGATGGGATTCTTCCCGCAAGGACAACAGAGCGAGTTTTTATATCAGTAGTAGTGTTGCTTCGGGAGCAGATAATCAAAATACTTTATTCATGTACAATTTTGTGCGAGGGCAACTCAAGAGTATTCCTAGCTTAGTAAACGATAGATTATCTGTAGACATTTATTCAGGATCGGCTGCTCCAACAGGAAATGCTTTACAAGTAGTAGTTGATACGGCAGGCACCGTAAGGACAACCATAACTGGTACTTTGCTTGTTGAAAACGGCGCTCAAGTCCCCGGAATTTATACTGCATCTTTTGCCAGTACCAGTTCATACGATACTATCTTTGATGTTTGGCATACTGGCTCTGGCGGATCCCGTGTGAACTTTATATCCGGGTCTTATATTCCTAAAACAGTAAATACTGCTGATGGTATCCACGAAGAGGAGTATGTTACAACTCTTACTAATTTAGAAGACTCTTATGATAAGGGTCAAAAGCCCACCTTAAGATTGTTCACTAGAAAAAAGAACTGGAGCCCTAATATTTATACGGTCGCCACATCTCAAGTGGTGCCCGAAATAATTGAAGATGCTTATTATAGAATCTTTAGGGTTATAGATAATTTTGATGTCATCCCTTACGGTACCGGCAGTTCTAATAATAACTTTACTCGTTTATCTTATGATGTTAGTGGAAATTATTTTGAACTAGATACCTCCTGTCTTGCCTCGGGTTATGCCTATGGAATTGGGTTTGCATACTATTTACAGGGGGAATACCTAGAACAACCAGAAGTGTTCAAATTTAGAATTAAAGAAGAAGATAAATGAGCGTAAAAAAGTTATTTCAAAAAAATAAGCAGGCAGTAACTGTTGGGAAGTACCTTAAGGCTTCATCACCTGATGGTTTAGGCGACGGTATAGAATCTCAGGCTCATTTATCCTCCTCTCTGGAAAGACAACGGTACTTTCTTCCTTCTATAAATTATGGTGACCCCAAAAACTTTGTAAAGTTTGGGTCTGCTGAGCAATATTACAAAAATGCTTTTGAGTACATTGCAAATTATTTTCCTTACGATGGGTCTGTTTTAGAGAGAACAAGCTTTTACAATGATATCAATCCTTTAGAAAAGTTTATTCTAGAAGATGTATATCCTAGATCTACTGGGTATGTGACTATCGGTGCGGATTATGGAACTGTAGCCTCTGATGCTTCAGGGTACTATTCCTCTTCGGCAGAATACATTCAAATAAAGGGCGGTCCACACTCAGGGTCAATTTATAATGAAGATAAAAACAGAACCTCTAACTTGGAGTTTGGCGGAGAGTATGGAAATACTGTAGAATTCTTCTTTAAGAAAGAGGGGTTGACAGATGTCCTCACCAGTTCGGATAGACAAGTTCTCTTTGATCTTTGGAACGGTGCTCCCACTACAGACTCTACATATGGTCGCCTGAGAATCGAAATAAGGCAAGGAAGCGAAGACAGCTTTTTTGTTACTCTCTTATCAGGAACAACCGGCTTTGACGCAGTGCGGGTACCTTCTGCCGGCGGATTGACCATCGCTGATGGAACTTTTAGGAATTATGCATTTGTATTTAATACCTCTGGTTCGTCTCCTACTATTGACTTTTTTGTAAATGGGTCCTGTGTAGAAACAGCTATTCCACCTGCTGCTTCCGCAGAAATAGGCTTGGTGACAGGCTCTATGATTGGTAATCTTGGTGCCCTACGGGCAGATATTGTTGGTTCGCCTGGCGTCGCCGAGGGGTATGGCAAGTTATCTGGATCCATAGATGAATTCCGCTTCTGGAAAACGAATAGAAATGACGAACAGGTTGGTCGATATTGGCTTAGTAGTGTTGGCGGCGGCTCTAATAAATATGATGCCAATGTTGGGCTGGGCGTTTATCTTAAGTTCAATGAGGGTATAACGGGAACTTCTAGTATAGATGATGACTTTTTAGATTATTCTGGTCGGCTCTCTAATGGTATTTACACCGGATATAACCCCTTGTATAGTCGCAATACAGGCTCTGCTCTGGATTCCTTGAATTTGACCTCCGTTACAGAAGTTGCTTCGCCCATTGTGAGGACTCAAAATCCTTTATATACTACTAAAAAAGCGCAGTATCTTCTTTCTGGTAGTAACTATGATTATCAAAACGGTGCCCGTTTGATGAATAATTTGCCTAATTGGATAATTGAGGCTGAAGAAGCGGGCGCAAATGAGATTGTTGATCTTACACAGATAATTTCAAGTTATTTTGATACTCTATATAATCAATTGACGGTAATGAAAGGTCTAAAATATACGGACTATATTAGTGGTAGTGTTAGTGCCTCTATAAATCAGTTTCCCTATAATGACCGTTTGGTTGAGTCATTTGGTATTGAGGCACCAGAAATATTTGAGAATATTGGAACCCTGGCACAATTTTTACAGCGTGACGAACAAATAAATTTTGAACAGACTTTGGCTGATGTCAAGAACTCCATATATAAAAATATTTATAATAACTTAAGTTATATCCTCAAGGGCAAAGGAAACGAAAAAGCAATTAGAAACTTCATCCGTTGTTTGGGTGTAGGAGAGGATGTAATTGCTCTCAATACTTACCCTAGCAACTCAGATTTCCAACTGAAGAGTAATTATTTCTCGACATCCAGCCCTAAGAAATTTGCCGACTTTACGGGGCTATTGAATCAGTCCGACGATGCTGCGACTGTATATCAGTATTATGATTCTACTAATGCTAATTCGGTGGGGTTTATAACAGGCTCTAGTGTAATAGAAGAGTTTGCTTTTTCGCTACAGTCAGAGTTTGTATTTCCCGATAAATCCAATTTTAGATCTTTATCATATGAGGTGCCCAAAATTCTGGAAGCTTCTCTTGTTGGGTTTCATACTCCCATGGACAGCAGCCAGACTTCTACAGACTTAACTTGGGCTGCTCCCGCCGATGATTATGGACTCCAAGTCTATGCGGTCAGGAGTCCCGGCGAGTATGCGAAGGTATATTCTCCTTTATATCAGGTCCGGGATGCCTACTTCGTCGTTAAAAATAGTGCCGGCGCAACTTTGTTGACCAGTTCTATTTTCAATGAAGTATACGACAATCAGAAGTGGAACCTTACCCTATCTCTCCGACCTAAAAAGTACCCCTTTGCCGACGGCATTAATGGTGCTTCTGTGGCTGGGGATGGCTATTATTTAGAACTGTATGGTGTCAATTATGATACCGGGATGAAACGCAATAGCTTCTTAGTAAGTGCAAGCATGACCGCCCAAGACGGTGCGAATATTTTAGAAAGTAATAAAAGAATATATGTAGGTGCTCACAGAACAAATTATACTGGAAGCGTCCTTACGCAAACAGATGTTCGAGCATCCAGTACCCGCTACTGGACGGACTATTTCCCCTCTGGAACATTAGACCTTCAGGCCAAAGAAGCAGATACTCACGGGCGTGTAAGACCATATAGGAATGCATATTCGTTTCAGACTCAAAATCCGGGAGTTTATATCCCAAGAATTCAAACACTGGCAATGAACTGGGAGTTTACCGATATTACAGGTAGTAATGCTTCCGGTCGTTTTGGTGTTTCCGATTTGTCCTCCGGGTCCGTAGCTCCTGATTATGTAAGCAATTATCAGAATCCTATCTTTAGTAAAATTAACCTGCGACAGCACACTGGTCGAGGGGATTTCTTCGTAGCCAATGCTACACCCGTGCGAAAAGAATATGTCTATACCGATAAACTGCAAATACCAGAATATATCGGCGGGGACTCCATGGTCACGGTAATGAACTCGGATGATCAGACTTTTGGGATATATTCTCGACCAGTTGATTTCTTTTTTGCAGTTGAGAAAAGCATGTACCGCAGCATCTCCAGTCAGATGCTTAAGTTATTTGCTTCTATTGAAGATTTCAATAACTTAATCGGCGAACCGGTTAACAAATACCGGCTCAACTATAAAAGAATGGAAAAGGTAAGGGAGATATTCTTTAGAAAAGTCCGGAACGATATTCCCGATCTTGAAAAATATATTGATTATTATAAGTGGCTCGATACTTCAATGAGCGAAATGATAGAACAACTATTTCCAGAATCCGCACGGTTTGCAGATTCTGTCCGGAAAATAGTAGAGAACCATGTTTTAGAAAGACCCAAGATACAACATCGGGCATCAATCCTCCGAGGAAGACGGTCATGGCCTCCCCCCGGCATCACTGGTGGACCTAGCACTTCAATATGTTATGATGCGCCAGGATGGAAGTTCAACCATGCCCCTTTATCTAATGAGCAGAATGAGAACTGTTTTTGGTGGAAAACTCGTGCCCTTCGAGATAATCCTATTTTTGATACTCCTGTGGGAATCTTGCCTACTCGAAATGCTGTTCTAAATGCTCTTCAAAAAGAACAATCCCGTAATGTTGTGGTGTGTTTGACTGCGGAGCCTCGCTTCCCTTATTATGGCGGAATCAATCAGACCTGGAACAAAAAGCGCAATATGCGCAATATTACTTTTAGTCGATTCGAGCCATTGGAGGATTGTACAGACGACACCGAACCCAACAAGAAGAAGAAAATTTCTTTTAGGGTTGAATTGGGGTCTGGTCTTTATAAGGGGGATAATCTCTCTCCTTTTACTGCTATAAGTTCTAGCGTCGTTTCTGGGTACAATGCCGGGCTGATAGCTTCGGGTCTGTCGGGAATATCTATTACTAATTTACATGAAGATAGTATTCTTCCTTTCCGTCATAGCGTGCCATTACAGGGTCCCTTCACTAAGCGACATGTTGGTGGTCTCCAAGCAAGGCACAACGCACCATTTAGAACGGTAGATCGAGCCGAAGAATACACTTTAGAAATTGCTAGCGGTACTGGGTCAATTACCACGCTGACCGTCCAAACTGTCCCTAAAGGTAAATACCTAAGAGGTGCGGGTTCTAAATCCCCTCTTAATATTGAAAACATAAAGACAGTTATATCCGATCACACAACGGGCGATGGCGTTCGTTTGGTGGGCAACTATTCAAAATATTATGAAGTTGTCCAGGGTAATGACAGATCAGCTACAAACATGGACTTTGTTTTTAATCCTACTTTTTATGCTTATAGTGCCCCCACGGCTTTCTTGACCCCCCCAAGCCGCCGTGCGCTGGGCTTGACTGGTTCTGCTGGTTACCCGGCTCCCCGTCAACGATCAGGTGTTCGAACCAACGAAACCATTTTTGTAGACTTGTTTTCAGCCCCAGGGTCTAAACAAGATTCAAAACAATTGTTTAGGGATGTTAATTCGGATACAATGTCTCCAAATAATGCTCTCCCATTTCGTAACGAAGCAGTCCGCCGCCCTGGAAACTTATCACATCGCCAGCTTGGTATCCCTTTGGGTGCAGGCGCTGGTTTGGCTGGGTATCTTCGCCTTCACACAGGTTGGGGAGGCTTTCAGGCAGATATAGCTCCTGAGCTAAACGATGCATATGCTGATCCATTTATCGGGGTAAACGCACTCCAGTACTTCAACGGCGGGGGCATACCTATGGTTGCTGCTTGGCCGGCTGCTGGTCCTCCTAATATCGATAATATTATGCTAGGAGGATACCCAGGGATTGGAGATGTTCGCCTGGCAGCATTACATAAGACACAAAGAAACACAACAAAGAGAATAGAAATCAGCGGCAGTATTGTAGTTGCAGATATCATGAAAACGGGCTCTGTTCGTGATAATGCCTATGTGACTCGACCAATACCTTCTGCCGATAGGGCAGAATGGACTTCGTATATTTCAGGTGCTGCAACTATTGCGACCTATGGTGCTTATATTGCCAAAGGGGAAAGATACCCTGATGATATTACTTTTGCAAACATGCCCTTAAATGCATCTCCAACCTGGGCAAAATCAGTATTTTACAACACCAACATGAGCAAGCAGTTCTTGTGGGATAAAAATTATGATTTTGAAATATGGAAACAACTAAGGAACTCCGATAAACCATCTGCAAAATACTACTGGCAACACAATACTTATGAATTGCTCCCAGAAGTGGTAGAAAGTAATGTTCCCGGTACAAATCGGGTACAGAGGGGTTTTGCCAACAGCACTCTTTCCCGAGAAGTTAAAGATATAGCCATCGACGAAAACACCTCAAAGTACTACTATTCAGTATCATTGCGAGAAGCGCCTGTTACCTCTCGCTATAAGCCATTGGTTCATCAGATTCGCACCCCGCTTGGTAGCCCTTCTAAAACATCCGACGAAAAAATAACTGTTAGTTTAGATTATAGTTACGGCAATGAATTGATGGCTTTTGCAAACCGCCGCCTTAACTTCGATCTAAAGGGTAACCTTAAGGCTTCTTATGGAATAATCAAAAGACCTTATGAGATATTGAGAGAACAGAGAGTTCCAGGCACAGAACGAAGTGTGGCAGGATTAGATCTTATCGAGGTCTTTTCGTACCCTGAAACAATTTACCCAAAAGAGGTTTACACATACCTTTCAGGTTCTCGATCCCGATTATCTTATTTGTGCGATTTCTGGAAAGAAGACATCGATGTAGCAAGTTTTCCTGTGGGCTCATTTACATCCTATAGTAATCTTCTATCCGAGACGAATCAGCTAACTTATGTGCCTCAGCGTGCTCGCCTAAAGCATCCTTTTGTAACAAGCCAGGGTTCTACCGTACTCAATTCCGTTCAGACGCCTTATAACTCTCTCGACGCCAGTTATCCACTTGGTACTGGTAACGGTTCGGGTTCAATTTGGCCTATGGATTCTTATCTATATTCCGACTCTACAGGTTCTTTGGTTACCGTGATGACACAAAGCGTACCGGTATTGTTTGCTGATGCCACCACCATGGCTTGCGGTGAACTTATGATGACCAGCTACGGCACGATAAATGATAGGATAACGAATCCTGCCTTTTCTGCCAATACAGCGTCTTATGCCTCTTCTAGTATAAACTCTGCTCAATATCTGTATAGTGTCCCCGTAATGAGTACGGGAAGTGTTATCGTTACTCCTGCTGTCGCTGCGGATGCAGAAATTGAGGCAGTAGAGATAACACCAAGCGTTTTACACGATCAAGTTTTCCAAATAAAAACAACTACTGTTACTGTTGAATTTACTTTCGATACAGGTTCGGCAACCCCTGGAGGTACAGGCGATGATTATACAATCGGCGCACAAGGTCCTATTGCTGACACGAATGATGTTATTAATCGTATTTATGCTGCTATATTACTCGCCAAGTCTTCGGGAGATATTGATGTAACCCCTACTAATCCTGGTGCTGTTGGGTCTACTATGCGATTAGACGCTGATGTCCCTGGGACTGCGATGAATAGTGAGACTATTACGGGTGATGCCGTCACCTTCGGCGATATCACTGTTGTAAATTGGGCAAACGGCGCTGCTGCCTCCACCACCGCCGGCAACAGTTTGCCAGAAGTAAGATCTCCGGGATCAGCCTATACAAGACCTGCGTGGACAGCAGGACGAGAACGACGATATGTTGATGGTCCAGCAAAAGGTCAACTTGCTCCTGCAAGCTATCCTTTTTATGATAACTATGAAGACTTCCATAGAGACACCAGATTGGCTGGTCAAGACTATACCATAGTACCAGAGTTCAGGATAAGTGAGCATGTGGCTGAATATGAGGAAAATGGGTCCTTGTATTCTATTATTTCCTCCTCGCTTGAAATAACGGGTGCAAATGCTAACAATTTTGACGGTTCTAATCCTCAATTTTATGAGAGATTCACTCAAACTGACAATATAGAATTTTTAGCCGACTTCATGCCTAATGATCGTGGAAACAGGAATTATATCTTCAATAAATTCCCACGGCACTTTGAAATTTCATCAGAAGCAAAAGTGAGATTATTGCCATACAGCGGCTTTTATCCCGTAGATCGATCTTTGGACTTAGCAACTTTGTTCCGCTCTACTTACGAAAATAATGCAGTTCTTTCGTCAGCTAGTCCGATCCCCGCTCAAGGGTGGAGAGCCATCTTGAGACCTTTTTATGCTCCTGGCATTATGTATAACTCTATCAAGTCGGGACTTGCTGTGGATTATCCTATTCGCCGAGCGGGTCGTAATGCTGATCAATATTATGAAAAGGTAGCTTCTCATACGCCCCTTGCTGGTTGTTTGACTGGTTCATTGACTGCTGTGGCGGCAGGTTCGATTCCAGGGAACAAGAGAAGAAATAATGAGGACTTTGATTGGGCTAACCCAGATGTCAATAAATTTTTCTGGGCAGATAGACTTCCTTTCGAAACGATTCTATCCCCAATTGATGCTTTGGAAGCAGGGTTTAAAGAGCCTACTGTTTTGTCGGATATACGCCAATTCATGGCAGTCGATGTAAGTGGTTCTTTGACTCGCAAGGGTTTAGATGATTCTTTATATAAGAAAGCGGTGTCTAACTTCTTGGCTAATGTGCCTAAGTTCTTCTTATCTCGTAAGGTTGATAGCTATGGGAACGAGGGATACTTGACTAAGTTTGTATCTCAGTTCGGAACCCCACCCTCAGCAAAGGCGGGGTCTATTACTACTCCCGTCAGAACCGTGGAAATTGACAAGGGAGCCGCCTATATGATGGAGATTGGACTGATGAAAACAGATCAGTTTAATTTCTATAGTAACCCATATGCATTTGGGATGCCCACCAGTACAGGATCGACTTCGTGGGAGACTCTAAACGCTGATCAGATACCTAAGCCTAATTCGTGGCCTAAGCACCGTGCTGAGTTTGCTCCTTTTACTCCTTCTCATTATTATGGACCCTCTGTGGCTCGCATTACATTCATGCCTGTCGGGGACAAACTTACATATACTTTGGATGAAATCATAAATAACGATCGAGGCGAGTTGTTTGTTCAGTACCTCAACGAAAGTGGTAGTTATTATGATATGGCTTCTGGTTCTTTTATAAGCCGTGATGGGGTTGCTATGTCTTCTTCCGCTACTCCTACCTATGGATGGAATAGAGCTTGGCAAAACCGTATGGATATTGACGCATCGATTAGTATTAATAATTCTTTTGTTACAGATTATGGCTCCTCTTACCGGTCACTAGACCCTAACAAGTGGACTATCATGCCTAAGTGGGAGTGTCCAACTCTAGACTTCCCAGATAGATCAACATCTTCAGATCAGTATGCTTTTTCTTCCTCGGTAGGTCAAGGGTACTACACCTCTTCGGCACAAGGTATGTGGCATCAGTACGGAACGATGCCAGACAATAATCAGGGATCTTATCTCTATATTAAGGATATACCAACGGGTGCCGAAGAAGAATATGACCTCGTCGCCATTCCTTATGCTGGCGGTTCATATACGGAGCGTGCATATACTTATGTATCTAAGATACCAGACTTTGTTTCTAATGCGGGGCGCTCGGTTAGATCGATGGCTGACCTAGTTGGTTTTGATCCGGAGGAGATTATTCGTGCAGGGTTTGATACCACTAAAGCCAAAAGGTTGGGTGAACTCGCCGCCGATGATGAGAAATCTATTTCCGAGGCTATTTTGGCTCTTCCATTTTATATTGACGATAAGGACCAGCCACGACTTATAACTTTGCAAGCCCCGGCTAATAAGCTCGGTCCTAAAATTAAACAATTTAGGAAGCAGTTTACTAAGTTTTCTCTTCCTCCATCTTTAGGGAAAAGTTTGTTGAGTATGGTACCCAGTGATTATCCACATGTTCCTGACTACATCAATCCTTTTGGGGGAGATGAGTACGACTCAATCATGTCTGGTGAAAGTATGAAAACAACTCCTGTGGTTTATTTGATGGAACATAAAGTAAATCTTACACGACAGGATCTGGCAGATATGTGGCAGGGGATTATGCCAGAATTATCCACAAAATTCCAGCACAGTATGACCTCAATAGATCACTATATGCCGGGTGATAAAGTAGAAGAAGAAGTAACTCGTTTCCCAGAGGTAATTAAGGAGCAGTTGAATCTTGGTGTCGAAATGACTGGTCATCCTCGTTATGATTTATTAGACATAGCCCAGAGCCCCGAAAAGCTTGGATTGTTTCCAGAGATCAAGTGGCTTGTTTTCAAAGTAAAAGAACGAGGGTTGTTAGATTATAACCAACTTATTATGGAAGAGGTTGACGGAGAATTTGTGCTAGACTATGATAATGCTCGAAGGAGATTCTCAGGTACGACTCTCACGCCTGAAAATATAGACGCAATTCTTGGTGATCGTGACGAGTGGTCTAAGCTTGTCTACCGGTACCAACACTCACTGGGTTCCCCCAGTTATAACTGGCCTTATGATTATTGCTCTGTTGTGGAACTTGGCAAGATCAATACAAAAATTAGTTTCCGACCGGATTTGAAAAAAGAGAACGAAGAAGATGTGGCAGATGCAGAATTCCGAACCCGTCAGCTTCAGGCTTCAACGCAGGAATCCCAACAGGTATCGGACCTGGGTAATTTATCTAATCTCTCCCGAAATTTAAATGGGTAGTAATTAAGGTATGGTTAAGTTTTTCGATCAAAAACAAGAGGTCATTCAAATCGAGCTTACTCCCTATGGGCGTGAGCAATATGCTAATGGTAAATTTTCTCCTCAATATTATACCTTTCATGATACCGGAATTCTTTATGATGGGATCTGTGGTTCTAAAACTGAAACACAAAATGAGATTGTTACCCGAATAAAAAACACTACCCCCCGCCTACGACCACAAACTCGTTTTACTAGCTCTCTAGGTCAAGTAGTGACCCTAAAAAGCCTCAATAGTAAAAATCAATTCAAAGAAACTTTCCCTTATGTGGCAACTTATAACAGAGTACTTGGGGACAGTAGTGTGTGGTCAGATTATATGCCTTCGTGGGACATAACAGTGGACAAGGGGAGCACTACTCAAATCGATGAGGGGGTAGAATATTTAGCCGGTCGCACTATTCCCAGAGTGACGGTTAGCTGTAGTATAGAATATGATTATACTACCACCGAATCATCTACTCTATACACTTTATTAAAAAGCGATAAAATAATTCTTGACATGCAAGAATTAAACACTCAATTTAAATTGAACGGAAATTTTGACATCGAAATATTTAAAGTTGATCGTGGTAAAGGTCTCCAATCACTGGGCTTCATAAACCCGGAAACTCAAAACTCTCAGGCTTTAAGTAATCAAACTTACCCTAGTCAGATGGCAGAAACCATCGCAGGGACGAATGCTGATATTCTTGCTGGTTTCCCAAAACTAGATAACACCTATGTGGAATATTATTTAGATGTTATGTTAGATCAAGAAATAGACGGAGTTTCAATGCCTTCTAATTCTACAATCTATAAGAGTAATTTCAATAAGAACCCCGGAAGCATTTGTCTTACGGACGAGGGTAGACCCACCTATAATACTGACCCTGGCGGTAAATAAATATGTTTTTACGAAGTATAGCTGAACTAAATTTCTCATCGATCACCCTTGAGACAAGTAGAAACGAAGGTGATAGAGAAAAAAACTTGGCTATTATTAATACTACATTCGTGCAGGCGTCTAGTAACTTGTCTGAAGCTAATTCAGAACTTGCGAATTTACACCTTCGAGTCATCGCCTCCTATACCCCAAGTTCTTCACAATTGGGCGACTTTACTTGTCAAAGATTTAATGAATATAATCTTTTTGACAGTCAGAGTGCTGAGTTTGGTAATGACAACCCTCCAGAAGAGATGGTTAATTTTTTACAAAACGAGATAGCACAAAAAGCTGGAGTTTCTTTTTTGAAGCAAGCCGGTCCTTTCTCGCCATTCTCTACAGATAGATCTATTATCCCTAGAATGTTTAGAGATAGGGTCTCTAGTGCCGGCACTCCGGGTGGCATCACTTTATATGATGACTTGTTGGTGAATCTGATGCCTAGGAGTGCTAATGTTGTTCCGGGGATGTCTGGGGGACCCTTATCTGAAAGAGGAATCTCATCCACCAGGGTGAGGACAACTAATCCGATCCGATCCACACAAACTAGCTTGAGCCAAGAGGAAATAGAGTCAGGAGTTTTTACCGGCACGGAAGAGCCCGGCGACCAAGACGAGCCCCCCGTGGACAACTCGTTACAATTGCTCGATAGAGTTTCTTTATTGCCTATAGTAATTGATCTTTCTTCTGTCTCGTCACTTATTAAAGATAATCTTACCTTTTATATGTTTGTGTACGATTCTAATTTTGCCCCCCAAGAAGAATTGTTTGAGCTTCCTGAAATATCATTAAATACGGGAATGAGTCAGTGCATTTCGGCAACCGTTCGGGGTAATCAAACTGTCTGGAAACCTATTTCCATATCCAGACCTTACCTTGGTCTAGGAAAAAGATTACCGGGAGGAGAGTATCTGGACGCCACCGCCGCCACCGCTCCTAATGCTAATATTTTTCAACATATTGACCTGTCGCCTTCGGATAATGTAGTTATACGACTAGCCAGTGTATTCGACAGGGTATATGATCAACTAGCGAGGACTATTCTGGACGAGAAGCCAGAAATAAGGAAGATCATAAGCAAGGATAATTATTTGTCCGAATTATGGATTTCAAAAGATAGTGATGAGAATCACCGTTTCTCGTTTGCTTTCGATCTAGAATCTTATCTTATCGCTAACAGTTATTTCCCATTTCTCTATAGGAGCCAGAACCTTTCCCGACAAATTATAAATCAAACAGGATTTATGGCTGGCTCTGAGCCTTCAAAAACTTTGAGCATGAGGGTTTTAAGAAGGTTTGTTTCTGAGGATTCTACGATGCCTGTGAACCAACTCACCACCAGCGGTCATCTAGTAGAGAAGGGTCCAAACATACCTTTCCCAGAGAAGGTAATAGATTCTGTTGGAGAAATACCCAATCTATATTTGGATCAGCAAAATGATGGCTCAACTCCAAATAAGATTATTTTCTATGAGGGTAAAGACTCTTTCGGCATAGAAGGAGAATACACTTTTAGGGATGCACAAATAAGTGGAGATTTTATATATGGGGCTGACTTTACAGTTTATGACGCCGCACCGATCTTTATGCGTAACCTTGTCACCTATCTTATGCAGTTGAGATCGGGCGTTGAAGAGGTGTTCAATACTATTGTAAACTCGGTGCCCACGACAGAAGGCTATCAAGGTGGTGTGGTAAAAGATGGTCGTAATCTATACAATCCTGAGACTTTAGCTTTAAATGTGCCCCTTCGTCAGATTGTAGGTGCCATCAATGGGCAACAAGTTAATTTCTATGATTATCTCATAGAGACAATCCGGCAATATCAAGTAGTCATAAATGATCTAGCTCCATTAACTACAGGCGGCTTGTTAGATGAATTCTATTCAGCAGCCTTTAGTTTAAATCGTGGTCTTATCGACCCCTTGACAATTAAGGATGTCCAGAAACTCATAGATTTAGGGATTCAAATGTTATTCAGAAAGTTGACTGAAATCTTCCCTAATGACCCGCTTGGAAGAGGTCTTGACATAAGTGAGACTTCACCCCTTGAGCGCCGAGGTTTTTGCCAGCGAAAATTCCCAGTATTGAGGGGACGCCACTTTTTTGGGGAAACTTATAAAAAAGGCAAAAACCTAGGATACGGTTATGATTTTATATTCACTAAAGAACCAGACATGGGACAAAGGAGCGGCATAACCAGAATTTCGTTCCCCGAGTATGAAGCCCGTGTCAACCAAGAATTCGTAAAATATTTTCAATCAGCAGAGGATCCTGATGAGATTAGGACTGCTTTGTTGCCTCAAGGACCTTATAGAAATCCTGGTTATGCATATTTTACTTCAAAAACGATTAGAACTCCTATGACTGATGATATTCTACAAACCACCGCCGGTGCTGCGCCTGGTACCCCGATTTCCAACTATGACCTTGATCGATATGGAAGATTATTTTGCGACATTGTTGATTTAAATCATCGTATTCACAACAGGCAACATAACCCCACTATCACTCCTGGTCGCCGCTTGAGGGCATCAGCCAATGAAGAACTTTTTAATTCTGTAATTAAAGTTCTGGAGGAGCAATATGCGGTAGAAATAAAAACAGAAGACATACTGCCGCAGTACAATCCTCCCAGAGTATCTACAGGTAAATATGAACCTACTGTAAAAGATAAGGAAAAGGTGGGGACTTTAATAATCCAGAATGGACCGCTGGCTATCCCTACTCTGGTGGGCGGTGCGAACAATATTGACCCTACAACTTTGACTTATTTTTCTAATGTTGAGACAGGTTTATCCAACACTGCACTCGACAAACAAAAGGGTTATACAGATGAAAAAATCAGTACCAAAAGAAAAAACCAGATACCTATAAAGCTTCCTTTTGCTATATTTGGAGAATTATCTGTGGATAGTTCTATTGACTTAGATACTACCTACCAGGAGAAAGAATTCAACTCCATGACCGGATTGACCAATATTTTAGCTACAAGGGGTGCCGGCTTTGCACAGACGGTGGAGACTGGGGTAATAAGTTCTTTTCCGAACCAACTCAAGAACATGATCTTATTAACATCGACCAATGAAGATGTAACTTTGGGAACATACCCAGTTCAGTTTTCACCTTGCCGCCCTTATTTGGAGGATAAAGACTCAGCGATATTAGAACAGTTAGTGAGCTATTATAGTTCAGATGACCCACCTCCTCCATTTCCTCAAACTAAGGATCCTATGAAAGTTTATGCTAAATTTTTAGCTTTTTGGATGAACTATAAGCAGATTGCACGGATCGAGTATTTAGATACTTTTAGTAGCTTGGATGCTGCTAGTATATTTTATAGCGATATACCTCAGTCAGGTAATCCGGAAGTACTGGACAACACCTATTTGAGAAAAACTAAGATGCCGGTCTGGAAGGTCATGGACCCTGATTTTGCGCAAGATGTTATCCAGAGTGGAAAAATATTATTTTGTAGAGTGAGGGTGATGTCTCCGTTGGACTACAGAGACCTGGTGAGTAGTTTCAAGCAGCCGATCATAGATGTCTTTACCGAGTCCTTCCGCAACAAAGAACCTTTAGAACTTCCTATGTATAATAAGTACTTTTTATTAGGAACTCCACAACAAGAACCAGAACCAGAACAAGAACAAGAGCCAAAGCCCAAGCCAAAAGATGAGCCAGGTGCTTTTCTTGGTGGTCTTGTTGGCTACTAAGGAAGGCGTGAAAAATGACACTTACACGAAAAATTAAACTCAAAGCACCTGGCGGGGGATCTGGACCTTTTAAGAGGTTTTACGAGGATTCTTCTATGACTAATCCCGTTGTACAGGATAGGAGCCTTCATATAACCCCTGAGGGTTCGAACCATCGAATACAATATTCACTAGGAGGATGGTCTACACCAGACGATGATCAAGATCCGGGAGTTCCCCTCTCAAGACAAGATGCCACAGAGGAGCAAAAATTACAATGGATAAATGCATATGCTCAGCCATCCATTTACGGTGAGTCCGATCGGCAGCACTCACAAACCTCATACATTTCCCAGGCTTCAGGGTCGCAAACTTATAATAGCTTGCCACGACTTCTATCTCAGCTACGAGAAAGAAGTATTACTCGGGTCCTTCTGTCCGAGAATGTTAGAGATTATTTAAGAATGGTATCTATCGATACGGCGACCTATAACCCTGAAACTGAACAAACTACTGTATCTGTAAGTTCTTTTTATCAAGATTTGTTCCGTACTGCTCCTGATGGTGTTGTTATGCGTCATACAATGGAAATAATTCAAAAAGTTCGAGTGGGTGGCGAGAGCATCGCTCCCATATATATGCCGGAATATCTTTATCAGGCGAAGAGAAAGATCCTGTCAATGATAGAGCAAACCACCGAGGGACAGCCTCTTACTAAAATGGTTGCGCTGTTCGCCTTAAGCCCCCGCTACACTGCTGAAGACCGTGGCAGCGCCCTCAGCGCTATTGTGCTACTCGACGACCCATCTTGGAAAACCTGGTTAGCTACTGGCGGAGATGTAACAACTGAAGAAGTGAACCTCATTTGGTCCAGGACCAAATTGGCCGCTGCGTTCTGGCCCCGCATACCTGTGTGGATGGACGAATCTCTCGAAGCAGCCCGGGCCCAAGCCTGGGAACTACGAGGCGAACTCCCTGAGATAGAAAGATTACAAGAAATAGATATTTCAAGCATTGCTGATTCTTTGGACTACCTTGTTCCTAAATTATTTATTTCGCCTGCACAACTTGGACAACAAAAGCTGCAAAATATGCAGGACAGCCGCATAGCATTATTTAATGCAATCCGCAATTTGATAGGAAAAGAAGAATTAGTTAGGCTGGTTTTCCAAGGTCAGTCGGTCTCTTCCTGTCCCTATGGTTCTTTTGATGTACAGATTTCTACTCCTTTTGTAACCAGGAAGGAGATATACCCACTCTTAGAACTCGGTAACGGAGTAGTTCAGCGGTCCACGGGAGCAAAAATAGACCCTCAGTATCTTCTATATAACAAGCATTATGAAGAAGCTATAAGCGGTTCTTTTGTAACCGAAGGTATACTGCCTAATTTTTATATATATAATCTTTATGCCTCCTCATATCGGGATGACCGAGGTCTTAGGAAGACCGATGCCTGGGAGGGGTCAAGGTCATCGAACCACCAAATAGAGGGACACTACCAGGATCAGCTTTCACTAGGTGGTATTATTTCCGAAACGGATTTACCTACATCTGGTCAAGGATCTGGTGATTATCTACATACCTACTCCAGAGAAGTAAGCAGCCCTGCATTATCAGATCGAAGAAAGTCTTTTTTAGAGGCAGCAAGTAAATCTTTGATATTTCCGGCAACCGACGGAAATATGTTATGGAACCTTAGAGGTGAACACACAGGGCTGCCAATGCACATTGAAACTAGTTTCACGCCGGAAAACATTGGACCCGTGGGTGAGGTTATAAAAAACAGTGGTGTAAGTACTACATTGCTGGAGTCGCTTCGAACTCAAGAGCCAATTTCTGATATAAAATATGATACGAGTACCGATCTTGTCATGGGTGTGTTGTTTGGGACCCCAGAGAGTAAATATGTGAGCCATGTCCCATTCGGGGAAAGGTCCTATAACACTTATGACATCTTCCGGTCTCTAGACTTCGGCAAAAGCGGGGAGACTATTACATCCCTCGTGGTGACCGAAAAGGGGCTTGAACCCGTTACTGGAATGGGATTAACTAACGATCAAGTTAGCGAGGTGGACAGAGCCAAACGCCAAATTAGGTCTCTATTGCCGTGGCAAACACCAGATTATCCTGACTTACTTCGTTCTGGCACATCTTTGTCTTCCGAGGCTTTAGGGTATGTTTTGCGTAAATATGACACAGACGGGAATATCCTTCAGGAAATAATGTTTGGGAACACGGGAGACCTACAAGTCCTCTCCTATATTGATACACAAGTCAAATACAATACAAATTATACTTATGAACTCAATGAGTTCCGGATGGTTTATGTTCCTCGTTATGATTTATTTATGGCAGATGCAATCCTACCTCAAATTCTCTCAACATATCCTGACTATCCTTCTATCGTTGCAAACCAAGCAAACCTCGCAGACTCCGATATGAATCCGTATTATGATATTTATACTTCAGAAAAATCAGAAGGTCTTATTGTAGAGGTTCCTATTTATGGGTCTGCTTATGATGTCCCGAATTTTGAGGATGTAGCGGGTTCGGTAGAATATCCCACTGCAAAGATAATGGATTATCCTCCTACTACGCCTGAGATGCAGATTCTCCCCTTGTTGTCGAACTATAGGCAGATAAAAATAAACATACAACAAAACACAGGAGATTATATTGGAAAGAGTTCCTTGGATGTGGTCTCTTTGCCAGAGACCCTAGTCAGGCATACAGAACTTTATGACTACCAATCTCAGTTTGAGTATTATATTCTTAAGCCAGGGAAGTTGGGGTTTAGGAATGATGGGATTGATGAAGTTGCTACCGCTCGCCTCTATAGAACAAAGAATATTATCAACAATGTCTCAGAGTATTCCGAACTTTATAGATCTTTTGGGATCGATGGCAGCGAAACTTTGACTATGACTATTGACCCTGCTCTCTCATCAGAAAATAGTGTTTTGTCGCTGGACATTGTTGATACCATCGAGCCCAATGAGTATTATTACTACACTTGTGTGGTTGAAGATGTTCATGGAAACCCTTCTAATCCTTCCCCTATTTATAGAGTGCGGCTTGTATACGAAAAAGGTCTTTACATTCCAGAAATAGAAGTATATAATTTTACTCCAATAAATAACCAAAGACCAACGAGGAAATTCGCCCGGTTTATGCAAATACAGGCATCTGATATTCAAACATTTCCTTTTGTCGATATTGATGAAAATGGTGCTTCAGTGGGCACAAAGAACCTCGCTGAGCGAACCGACTCAGGAATCATCGGTCAAGAGTTCATAGTCAGATTGACTTCTAAAGATACGGGGCGCAAATTTGATGTTAAACTTTCTTTTAACGAAAAACTTACTGAAAAATTCATAGAAAGTGATGACCCCGATGAATAAGAAAACCAATTTTGATAAAAGGATACTACTTAATAAGAACTAATCGATTAGTTCGTAAAGAGGAAAAGTTATGGGATTTTTAGACAATAGCGGTGATATACTTCTAGACGCCGTACTTACAGATGCGGGACGAAAGAGACTAGCTGCCGGTGACGGAAGTTTTAGAATATCTAAGTTTGCTCTAGGCGATGATGAGATTAATTACTCATTGTATACTCCCGTTACTTCGTCTGGTTACCAGGATTTGAGAATTTTGCAATTGCCTGTTTTAGAGGCTTTTACTAACAATACAAGTGTTCTGAAGAATAAGTTATTGACTTATGCTGACAATAGCCTCTTGTATCTTCCGGTGATCATGCTGAACAACAACGGTCTCGTGGGGAATGTAACAGCTACGGGAGCCACACCAGCATTTTCTGGTTATTATGCCTCTGTAGATGCCACGACCGTTACTGAAACGACTATTGGTAATGATGGGCGCTCACCTGGCTTTTTGTTTATCGATGATGCCTCTGCTGCTCTGCCAAAAAATGGTTCCATGGTATTCGACCAGGGATTAGATACTACAGAATTATCTCTAAATTATCTATCAAGTAATCAAAGAAATCTTGTTGAGACGCAATATATTATTGAGGCTGACAACCGCCTGCTCCAGTTGAGAACTACTTCGGGTGATCACTCGATTGCTACACCTACTTTTGTGGATGATGATAGTGTCGCCAGTTATTATTTCTCTCTAAACTCAAATCCAGGTTATTTTGGTGCCCAGCCTGACGGCGCTGGACCCACAGAACAAGGCGGCGCACCAGGATTTGACTATACTATCACTGATCCAGGTGGGGTCAATGCTTCGTCTTTGGGTAAGGTTATCGGCGGCGACGGAACCACTACAGGTCGCTTAGGTACTCGACTTGTGTTCGGTCTGCGAGCCACACTAGACCTTCAGACTTCTACCACGCTGTTTACCCAGTTGGGCGGTGAGATGTCTGTAACTATTGATGGTACGCCTAAGACATTTTATTATGTTGATACGGTCGTTAGAGTAACCGGATTTACGACTGGGTATCGCACTGATGTCCCCGTAAGACTACTGAAGTGGAAAATCACTCCATAATAAGGAATAAGAAATGGCTACTAGTTTTAAGACACTACTAAGTACAGATGTAACCCAGAACCGGACAAAGCTCCACGAGGCAATCCCTCTAACTGGTACAATCCTATCGGGCACCTATGGAACATTTGGTGCGGAAACTAACATTAAGAATTACTCTCATGGAATGTTTCAGTCAGTTTACGATTATCCTTATCTAAGTTCATCTGCAAATCATATTTTGGATTTGACTGTGGGGTTATCTACCGCTATCCTTCCGGCAGAGGTAGCTTCTGCTGTTCAGCTTAATCAAAAAAATGATATTTATAATGAAATGGCACAAATTCTATGTGGCTATGATTCGAGTGGAAACATTCAGCGTTTCGATAATCTAGGAGATTTTGGTGGCTCTACTGAGGCGCAAAAAATGAATGGTGTTTATTTTGTGAACCTAGCCAGACTTCTAACAAAAGATGAGATTCAAAAAGTATCTGGAGGTGGTTTTTCCCTAATTTTTAATGCTGGTAGTGATCTAACTCCCGCTACTATTGGTGACGAATTAGTCACCCTAACAGATTCAAATGCTACAAATGCACTCACTAATTCCCCCGCAGGCGAATTCAATGTTTTGTATGCTGCTTCCAGTGATGGTTCTCCTACCGCCGCACCTTGTGGACTCTTATTCTATCAAGCCGGCATTGCTGTCATAAGTTCCTCTGTGTTCCAAGATACCATTGCTGCCGGGAATAGACCAATGAATCCGGCTGCCCAAACCGCCACACAGGTTATGGTCTTGGGTGCCATCAGCGCCAGCGCAGATGCCTTCCGCCGCCGAACAAGAGATCTTAGTTTTAACAACACTACTGAACTAAACTCTACTATTTACTTCTGCCGAGCAGGATCTAATGAATTCAATTATAGTAGTAATCCCACTTACCTAAATTCTAGCAAGATTCAAGTAAAGAATGTTGCCAGTGACGACCCGGTTTCCTACATTACTACCGTGGGTCTCTATGGAGCTAATAATGAAATGTTAGCAGTTGGCAAGTTAAGTGAGCCACTGAAAAAGACTCCTGCTGATGAATTCACACTCAGGGTAAGATTAGACTACTAAAGGGGGTCCCATGGCATACCTCCATGAGTTCGGTCCCGATGATATCTTCATAAACCGGATGATTGCTAATCCGTCTTATGAGTTTCTCATGTATAGTGGGTCAGCATATATTAATAATGATCGCTACCAGGGGGTAAATATTCCTACTGGGTCTATAAGTCTTTATGAATACAATGTCGATCGTGATGGTACAGCCCAACAACTTATTTATCCGTTCTTAATTAAGGATGGTCACTGGTTGGCTTTCCCTAGTGTAACAACTTCTTCTTATGCTAGTCAGCCATATGGTACGGTGATTACTGGCTCTTATCCGCTAACCGCCTCTATGTACCGTCATTATTATCACGCCACCACGGATCCTTTTCCTGCGGGAACAAACGCCCAGAAGGACGCCTACACTACAAACCGCCGTGAATTGGTAGCATTACAAAATACTATGAATTACTATAGAAATATAAGTAATAAGTATGAATATACTGGGGAGTATGTTGATGGAGTGGTAAATATGATCCAAATTCCATCAATATTTTTTGAGTCCGGAATCGAGAAGGGTTCTGTAAGTCTCAAATTTTATTATACTGGGTCTTTGATGGACGAGGCAGTTGATAGTCTTCAAAACGGAGAGCTTATTTCTACTATGGGAGATACCGCCGGTAGTGTCGTGGGTATGGTTCTTTACAATGAAGGCTTTGTCCTTCTAACTTCCTCTGTAAATATTAACACTACATCCTATGATGATTATCTAGGTACTGGTGACCCCACCACCAATGTTAATCCAAGGTGGACCTATTTTGGCAGCTACTTGGCGACCAGTAGTGCTGGCGGATTTCCTACTGCTAGTATCAGTACTCTAACCTTCAAGGGAACCCAAAAAATCCCCACGATGACGATGTTCGCAAGCATTCAGCCTGGTCAGGCAAACAACTCTCTAAATCCTACTTGGATAAGTTCCTCCAATGGGGATTGGAGAGGTAGAACAGTCACCGGTTCGGGCGGATATGTGGAGCCCAGACAGCTTGTGATTAAAAATACTATTCAGAGCCAATATTGTGATTTTGAAGAAGAGTTTAGCAAACAGACTTT
>Ga0098060_1000058_pt1 | contig 55840 bp, 69 predicted proteins | sample 21_taG_FD_77063 | JGI IMG/M metagenome (GOLD analysis project Ga0098060, IMG submission 77063) | Marine viral communities from the Subarctic Pacific Ocean - 21_ETSP_OMZ_AT15319 metaG | ecosystem: Environmental > Aquatic > Marine > Oceanic | place: Pacific Ocean | collected 2015-01-19 | reverse complement strand
GATGCTTGGATCAACCTGTTCATAGCTTTGTATGTGTAGGCCCTCTTTAGTTTGGTCGTGGGCCCATAAGCGTCAACCGCGTCTTTGTAGGGCATAGCCTTGTTCATAGCAAAAGTATCTGGCTCCCAAAGGTCAAACCGTGCTTTACGGCCTGCCAGTGAGCGCAACGCCCCTGCTGACGATTTCTCGTTTAGCCTGTTCATAACACCGCGGGTTAGTCCTTTAACAAACGGTACGCGGTCATGGTACTGCTTCACAAGACCCTTGGCCTCTTCTAACGAAACATCTAGTTGTTCGGACAGTTTGTTTACGCCCATGCCATACATCATGCCCAGATTAATAGTTTTGGCCTGTTTTCTGGGAATGTTAGCCATCTCTGCAACCATCGTGTGGAAGTCAGTGTCAGGGTCTTCATTGTATGCGTCAACAAACTCTGCCGCGCCTTCCAACGCAACACCACGATTACGCCCATAAACGTGAGCATAATGCACCAATATGCGTGGTTCTTGTTGCGAGAAGTCAATTGCCGCCCACTGTTCGCCTTCTTCTGGCAAGAACAGGGACCGGATCATAGGACCAAGCTCTGGGTCGCGGGCCGGGATTTGTTGTAAATTAGGGTTGGACATTGATATGCGGCCCGAAACTGTACCGCCATCGTCTGACCGGATTTGGTTTATGTGCCCATGTATTCGGCCATCAGTGCGGCAGTGCTTCATAATTGAGTTAATGAACGTGCCGGATGTTTTGTTAAGGTTACGTGCTTGAACAACCAGCTTCGCAAGCGGGTGTTCGTGTTCGGTCAAAAACATCTTCGTAAAACTTGGTGCGCCTTTTTCTGTTTTTGGATAATTTATACCTAACTTATCAAAAGATTTAGAGAGCGATTGGGCTGCCCAGATTTCTACATCAGTTCCCGTGAGCCGTTTTATCTCCTGCATTATCTTCTTTTCGCGCTTGAGAAGTGCGTCTCGTGTGCGTTCCACCCGGTTGGTATCTACGCGAACACCACGCCACGTCATGTCAACAAGACAAGGAAGAAGGTCTAGCTCTAAATTAGCTATGGGCCAGAGGTCTTCTTTGCTCAGTTGTGTGGACAGATAGTGCCACAGTTCCAAAGTTAACTCTGCATCTGCTTCAGCATAGGGCCCCACATACATGGCGGGCATTTTCCACATCTCTGCCTTGGGGTCGATCCCAAACTCAAGAGCCGCGGCGGTTAAGGCTTTTTCGGATTTTGTTTTGTTAAGAAGATCGTAGCATAAAGCGTTGAGGCTGTAGCTAAACCTGTTTTCATCAAGCAGGGCGGCGACAAGCATCGTATCAATGACACGTCCTTTCATCTCAAAGCCCATCGCTCGAATCCATCCCAAGTCGTATTGTGCGTTGTGCATGACCTTATCGGCAGGGCACTCAAAGACTTTCTTGAGCCATTTGTTGACTATCTTTTCGTCTAAGTTACCCCCGCCGAAGTGGCGCGTGGGCAGATAGCAAGACCACCCGTCTACTGCAACGGCGTATCCTATGACCTCGCCATCTTTTGTTGGCCAGCCGGGCCCGTTCTTTTTTAGGTTCGGGTCCCGTGTTTCAACGTCAATTGCTATTGTTCCTGCCGCAGTAATATCCGGGAGTTCTAGCGGTGGAACCCATTCACTTTTGGGGGCGAACATAGCCATTTGCAAATTTGCCATCTTTTTTTACTTCCTCAATAATTTTATCTACGGGACGGGCATCACGCTCGACAAATTCCGCCCCCAGTCCGGTGTATCCGGCTTTATCTATCCATGAGTCCTCATGGTCTATCGTCTCTATCAAACGACTTGTTTTAACCCAGTCCATCATCAACGTGACGTGGGCCGGGGTTAGGTAACCGTGGCTTTTTAGGGCCCCATTCATAATAACGTTCCAACCATCAGCGATACGCCCGTGATTTTCGTAGGCATCACCGTAGTCTTTTGCTCTTGGTCCGTTAATTAATTGCTTGGCGGCATCTAACACTTCATCACGTTTCATCAGTGCTTCACCGTGTTTGAGCTACCCGTGTGGACAAATGTGTTTAACTCTTCGTCCCATGTGAAGTTTTCGCAAGGTATGTCCTCATCCTTAACGGCGGGATCGCCCCACATCTTTCTTGTCCGCACTGCGTCAAGATCGGTCACGCCCATCTTTTTGTACTCTTCGCGTTTTCTCTTTTCGTGTTCACACCATTCATCATAAGTCATTTTCTTCATTAGTTTTCTCCCTTGGATAATATGCCAAAACTAAAGTGTTACATTTTGGACAATGAAAGTTAGATTCAAACCAGTAATCTTCTGAGTCCTCGCAGTCGTGATCCCCACCCCAGATCAATTCTGTTTTACAGTGCCAACAATTCATAGATCATAACTCCTTGACATATCATCTGCATCGACAATGTATAAGTTCTTCTTGGTCCGTGTGACGCCGACGTAAAACACACGGTGCATATCGTCTGGATTAATCCTCATGTCTTCGTCCGCAGCGGGACTAAGGTCCGTGAACAACACAACGTTATCAGCTTCTCCGCCCTTTGACCCGTGGATCGTGGACGCTGTAATGCGGGGTATGCCGTTAAACTTCTCGCCCCGTCGTAAAAGAGAGGTGATGTATGCCCGGTCTGTCTCTGGCAGTTTATCCATTGCGTCAGACCAGATCATTTCTTTTGTGGCCAGAAGGCCGTGATCCGCGGACAATGTGTCGAAGGTAACCATGTCCTGATCGTCTACTGCGGGCAGTTTTTTAAAGCCCCGTTGAACGCGATTACCTACGGACATAAAGTTGTAAATCTTTCGCACCACTTCGCCCGACACTTCTTTTCCTTTACGCAGTTGCTCCCAACCGTTTACTGCGTCTGATATTTTCTCGCTGATGGACCGTTGGCCGCGGTAGTTAAACAGGTAACCGCCCGACTTTAGGTCGTAAGCCACGGGTATTAGTTGGTAGGCGGCTTGGGAAAGTATAAGCCAAGAGCCGTCGCTCATGTCGAGAGAGTTGACAGAGTTAATTCTTGTAATGTTACCGGGCTCGTTCTTGGGCTCGTATTTCTTTGGAAAGCGTCGTTTAATCCTTTTCACCACCTTACCCGCCAGTTGATGCACTCTTTCGGGCACACGGTAGGACTGCGAAAGGGTTTCTGACCCACCGGGTAGATTAATAAACTGGTCAACGTCGGCTCCCGCCCAGCGATAAATAGCTTGGTCATCATCTCCCGCGGCATACATACGATCAGAGTGTTTATCTAATATATGAGCTATGTCCCACTGTAGCGGACTTAAATCCTGTGCTTCGTCTAAGAAACACAGGTCAAACTGTGGACAATATTTGTCTGACTCTTTTACAAACTCAGCAAGCATGTCGGTAAAATCGTACAGACCCAAGGTTTCTTTGTATAACTTTAGGCAACTATCAACATATTGGATGGTGTTCCAATCCGGTTCGATACTACTGTGGTTGTACTGTTCGCGAAGACTAACCTTACGCAACCGGGCCAAGTTAATTAATCCTAAAATAGGATCACTGCTTGCCACAACACTAGAAACGTCATCATCAAAGTTTGCATTCTTAGCCGCGCCCAACGGAATGTTTATGCTGGTGCTAAGTTCCCGGTAGTTTGCTTCTTGCATGACTTGCTCTGGGCGTATGTCAGTCATTGTAAGGGCCAGAGAATGCAAGGTCCGAAAATACACTAGGTCTTTCTTCGGATCAAGGTTGAAGCGCACAGAGGCCCTCTCCTGCGCTTCTGTGGCTGCTTTGCGGGTAAAGGCTAGAAAAGCAATGCGGTGAGGGTGAACACCCTTCTCAAAAGCGTCATCAACCATGTTCAACAAAGTAGTTGTTTTTCCCGTGCCGGGCGGTCCAAAAATCCTAAACATACTAAGACTTTGCTTTTTTGTATATTTGTTGGACGCGCTGTTTAGATATTCTAAACCACTTAGCGACCGCGGTCATTGTCATACGCTCATCGTCAATCAAACGAATAATCTCAGCGTTTCGCACGGCCTTGGTGTCATCCGGACTCATTAAAACGGGGCCTCCTGTTGTGAACCAAACTTCGGCGGTTCAATTTCTATGTCTACATTATCAAAAGACGGTATCTGCCATACCCGTACAGACCTTCCTTTAATCTTCAACGTTGTGCTTTGACCGTTAATATCGCGCAGTCTTTGTGCCATCTTATGTGCTTTATATTCAAAAAACTTATTCTTTTTAAGAAAGTTTTCAAAGTCTTTAAGACGAAAATATGTCTTTCCTTGTTCCTCATCAGTCCAAGGTCGGCGGAGCAAGATTTCTTCTTTGTCTTGCGCTTGTTGTAGGTGCCGACAGAACTCTTCAAGGTAGTCATAAAACTGTCCGCTAATGCTGGCGTCTTGTGCCACTTCTATAATTGCGCTCTCGTTGTCGCGCATTTCGTTCATCAACGAACTGATCCGGCCTTCCCACTGGTTCTTAGCTACAGAGCGTGGCATAAAGTTAAGCTGCTCCATGCAAGACTTTTGAAACAAAGGTTGAGACATTAGAGCTTCAGTGTCCAACTCAAGAGGCTCCCCGTTAACGTCCATAAACCAAACGGGCGGGGTAGAGTTGTACTTACGCAGGTTTGCAATTGTAGCCCCTGCTACAGCCGCTCCTATGCCAAACTTACGGGTTCGGCAAAGTTCTTTGTTGCAGTGTGAGCTTATCGGAGCGTCAGAACATTTGTAGGCGTAGTCTTTCCGCTGTACTTGCTTGGCGACTATGTTGACCTCTGGCAGTGGTAGTGGCGGAGCAAGGTACTCCATGTTGTAGCGTAATATTTCAGATTCCCAACTATCTGGATAGGCTTTTCGTAGATAAACCCCGATGTTGAATAACCCATTATTTCTACCCCCTTCGCTAATCTTTGCTTTACAAAGTATCTGAAGACAGGGCGGAGCGTCCTTCATAAGGTCAGCTTCACCGCCGCCTACTACTTGTAGCTTAACAATTTCTTCTGGGGTTTGAACATATCTTTCGTATAGTTCTACAAACTCTTCTAACGTGGCAGAGGTGCCGTCATCCAAAAATGCGTACCTCAAGCCGTTTTCATGGTCGTAGTATGGCAGATTGAGAAAGTTACCTACATCTCCACGATCTAGGTGTAGTTTAATCTGCTTTGGAAATATCTCGCTTTCGCCATAGCCCAGCGCGGCAGACATATTTTGTAAAGACTTCTGCATGTCTTTTGCTTCGATCCAATCTTTGGAAAACAAAAAACAATGCGCTCCGCCAGACTTCGACCGACAGACAACTAAAGGTAATTTTAGCCGACGTATCTTTTCTATTAATAACTTGTGATCTAACGGGTACTGGTCAATGTCGATACATCCCCAGATGCACTGGTTGTCCTCATTAATTGGTATAATACCCAGACCTGTGCCGCCGCCTTTTAAATGACTTTCCCAAAGCTTCGTGGTTCGCGGGGACTTGAGGACGCCCGCCTTTCCTTTAGCCTTACCGTTAGACCCGGTGGACTCAATCTTGAAATAACCATAAGCTTCTTTGAGACCATCGAAGATGGTCATAAACTTTTTTATTGACATGAATGCCCCCTACGGAAAAAGGAGTGGCGGAGCCTAAACCCCGCCACATTGACGACTTAAAACGGTATTTCGTCTTTCTCGACAGAATTATTTTTCACGTCATCTTCCGTATGCTTGACCACAACGTCACCCGCAGAAATACTTTCTGCAAATGCTTTGCCACGGTTATAGGTCCCTGCGTCTGTCACAGGACCTTCAACTGACATTTCCCAACCGTGCCAGTCTCCTTTAGAGTTACCTTCTGAAATAGTTTTCATATGATAAATGTGAGACCAACGGGGCGGAGTAAAAGGACCGTTAGTACCTTGAACAGAACGAGACATCATCATGCTATTCCATTTACGCGACTTTTTAAGCTGCGTGGACTTCATTGCAATAAGAGCCGTTTCAACTGCACCGTCATCATTAACTAACAAAACAAAGTGCTGGTGTGTTTCTTCAAGGTATTCACCTGAACCGTCAGTAAGGTAATCTTTATTATCACCATATTTATCACTATCGCGCTCAGTGTTTGGAAGCGTGTCTCCGGGTTCATATATATTTGTTGGACCCCCGCTCCCTTCTCCTCGTTTAGCCCATTGGATAAACCTACGCTGGTAAGCACAAGGTATAACCTTCACACCTTCTTTACCTTTGTAAGCAACACCCGTGACGGTGTTGTAAATGTCTCCTTTACGAGCCGTCTCATGTTCGTCTAACTCAGGTGCGTTACCTGAAAGAACTTTAAGAAATGGAAGAGCTAAATCTTCTTGCCCCAAATTCTCCATGCCCTTATTAGCGTCTGCTTCAAACATAGAAATATCGAAAGTTGCCACCTCAGTTTTGGCGGTCTTAGCTACTGCTTTATTCATATTATTTACCCCTCTTGATAACAGCGCGTTGACCTACATACGCGCCAAATAGTTCCATTGGAAAATCGTCACCTTCTTCGACGCGCTCTTTTACAAAAGCCCGAAGTGTTTGAGGGTGAACTGCTGTTTTTTGTTCAGGAACGTATCCCTGCTGTTGAGCAAAAGCCGCAAAAGCGTTTGCTTGATCGTCCTCGCCACGCCCAAACTGGCACTCGACAGTGTTCTTAATAATGTCATCGTAACCGTTATCACGTAACCATTCGTATGCTTGAGGGCGATTGTCTACAAGGATCGAAGCCCCGTAGGTTGCTTTGACCTCAACGGTGGAACCGTCATCTAGGGCAAAAGAAGAAATGCCAATCTCTGCAAGCATAGAAGGCATATCGTCGTCAGTAAGTTTTTGAAGCTTTTTCTTAGCAGCCTTGAGGTCTGTTTCAAGGTCTTTAATATAAAGTTCTTCGTCTCGGATTTGTCGGGCCAAGGAAGCTACCGAAGTAAGCCCTTCTTGATCCACTTTATCGACAGAGGAGGATAAGGTTTTTTCAAAGTCCTGTTCCATCATTTTTAGTATGTTGTCGCTCATCGCGTTTCTCCTTCGTAGTTAAAGGCACCTTTCGGGCCTTGACAAATACGGATAATATCTTATACTCAGCCCAAGTCAAGAAGTTTTTTTTAGGGGCAACAAATGCGCGACTTTAAGTTTAAGACAGAACCATATGACCATCAGAGACAAGCCTTAGAAGAGTCGTGGGCCGCGGAATATTACGCGCTGTTTATGGAAATGGGAACAGGTAAAACTAAGGTGGCTCTTGATACGTTAGCTTGTCTTTTTGAGTCTGGCAAGATCAACAGTGCCTTGGTTATTGCACCGAAAGGCGTGTACGATAACTGGGTAAAAAACGAGATTCCTGCACATTTACCAGACCGTATTTCTTGTAAAGTTATACGTTGGACACCCACCAAGGGGATCAAGAAAGAAAAAGAATTAAAAGATTTTATTGTAGAGAAATACAATGGACTTAAAATATTTGTGATGAACGTCGAAGCGTTTTCCACGCCCCGCGGTACGGATGCGGCAGAAGCGTTTTTATTTCAAAACCCGGAAAACATGGTTATTGTTGACGAAAGCACAACCATTAAAAACCGCAAAGCCTCGCGGACCAAGAACATTACACGCTTGCAACGACTGTCCAAGTATCGCCGTATCTTAACAGGATCACCTATTACAAAGAGCCCTATGGATTTGTTTAGCCAGTGCGACTTTCTAAAAGACAAGGCGCTGGGCTTTAACAGCTATTTTGCGTTTCAAGCGCGGTATGCAAATGTCCAACAAAAAACGATGGGGCACCGTAGTTTCCAACAGATTGTAGGATACCGCAGGCTCGACGAATTGTCAGATAAACTTGATACTTTTAGCAACAGAATATTAAAAGAAGACTGCTTAGACTTGCCCGAAAAAGTTTATGTACGTCGTGAAGTAGAGCTTACTTCAGAACAATTAAAGGTTTACACTCAGATGAAGAAGCTGGCTTTGGCCAAGCTAGAAAGTGGAGACTTAGCTACTACTGCAAGTGTTTTGACGCAAGTTATGCGTCTACATCAAATATGCTGCGGATTTTTGCAGCCAGATGAGGGAGAGATACAACCTTTAGCAAACAATCGCTTGAAGGAACTGCTCTCTGTGTCTGAAGAAGTTCAAGGTAAAGCAATCATTTGGGCGTCGTGGACTTATGACATTCAACAGATAGCTGATGCCTTGCGCGACCGTTTCGGGCCCGATTCGGTCGCAACTTATTACGGCGGTACACCACAAGATGAAAGACAAGAAACGGTTAATCGCTTCCAAGACAAAGACAGTTCGTTACGGTTTTTTGTAGGGCAACCACGCACGGGTGGGTATGGCATTACTTTGACTGCCGCCAATACTGTAATCTATTTTTCTAACAGTTATGATCTGGAGATACGACTACAGTCAGAAGATCGTGCCCACCGCATTGGTCAGACTAACAAGGTCACCTATATTGATTTAGTTTCGTCAGGCACCATTGACGAAAAGATACTCAAAGCTCTGCGCCAGAAGATTGATATAGCTGGGCAAGTGTTGGGAGAAGACGCTAAAGATTGGTTACTCTAACCGAGCTAGTTTTTCAGCGTTTAAAACAGATTCTGTTCCGTATTCAATAAGGTTTCCGTCAGGGCCTATACCCATCATGCCAGTGGTTGTGGAAACAACTTCTGAACCGGGACGTATTTTAGGTCTTTCCGACTCTAAAACAAGAGGGGCACTGACGAGTGTTTGCGTAAACCGTTCTCCTTGGCCCTCCGGTCCGTCCGTTGAACCGTAAGTGTATTGAACGTCCAACATTTCGATAGTTTCACTTAGTTTAGATTTAGTTATGCCATATTCTGCTTGGATTTCTTCATCAGACAAGTTTTTTAAATCATTAACAAACGTTGCCCTAAGTTCGCCATACGACGGACGTTTCGTATATTCAAAACCTGTTTCGGTAATTTCCGGTTTAAAAGCTTCTGGATTTGGAACTCCACCTTTTTCCATACCTTGCGGTTCTGGTCCGCGGACCGGGGGCCGTAGAGAAACTATTCCACCGTCTGCAAACATGCCAAGACTTCCAATTCCTTGCTGTTGGTTTTGAAACTGACCTAATAATTTTTGTTGAAAGTCACCGCCGCCAAAGCCGTAGCTGTCTTGCACGTCAAAATGAGCGCGTTCCGCTTCATCTACCATTTCAACAAAGTCTTGTACTTTTCCTTCTAAAGCTCCCCCTAACGCGGCGGTTGCGCTTTGCATTTCTGGAGCAGTGTAAACTTGGTTTAAATAATTTCTGTAGTTCTCTAAAGGTGCGCCTTGCATACCAGCCATTTGCTGTCCAAATTGATTTTTCATTTGGTTCATTTGTTCAAACTGCCCACCAACTCCTTGTTGTCCATACTGGTTTTGCATCTGTTCAAATTGCCCACCAACTCCTTCCATTTGTCCAATTTGATTTTGTGCAGGAGCTAAAGCAACAAAAGATTGAAGAAAAGATGCTTGTTGGGAGGGATTTGCATCACCTGTGCCCATCATGTCCGCATTTGAAGTTGTCATATAACTTGGCGCGTTTCCCGCTTGTTGAGGACCTAGCATTTCATTTGAACCTGTAATTTCTCCCATAGCTCCAAGACCGGGAACTTTCATTGGGTCTGCAAAAGGAGAGTCCACGTAACCACCAAGGGCAAACCCCATAGCGGTAGAACCAAACCCTGACATGCCTGCAAGGTTAACGTCCCCTGCGGTTGTTCGATACGTTTGTGTTGGGTCGTTCATAACTGCTAAAGCAACCGCATTAGCTGCACCGCTCTCTTGGGCTCTATCTCCTGCGGCTTGCACAAAAGCATCAACGTCTTCGCCAGAAAAACCGGGGTCTTCTGGAGCCACGGGTGCCGCTCCACCTTCAAAGATAGGGACTACCCCGGTAAATTGTCCGGGAGACGCGGGTCCCGCATATTCTTCTGTCCGGGGACCAGCATTATACTCGGCTACCGCAGCGTTATAAGCGTCTGCGTCTGCCTTATAAGTGTCGAGGGCCGTGTTATATTCTCCGATTTGTGTGTTATAGGTGTCAACCAACCCTTGATAGGGTTCCGCTAACGCCTGATATTCTGTGAGAGCCGTATTGTACGTGTTAATACGATCATCATAATCCTTCATAATTTCAGTATCGTAATCTGAGTACCGATATTCAGGAGATGCGTATTGAACTATTGACATAATTAAGCCCCCAAGCTGCCAATGCCGCTCTTCAAGAGTTGCGTTGTGGAGTCGTTAGGAAATAAAGCTGCGTATTTTTTTCTATCCACAGGACCGCTTGGAACAAGTGAGCCTTGTTGATTGTTAAATCGGCTAGGCGCGTTGTTAACAGGCGCGTTATTATTAAACCGACTAGGAGGTTCTATTACTGGAGCTTTAGGTGCCACGACGGGCGCAGTATTAGAGTCACTAGTCGGTAAATTACTCTGGTTGTTGGTGGGAGTAACAACTGGAGAAATTTGTTCATTTTTTATTATTTCACCGTCTAAATCTGTAGATTCTTCAGTTATTATCTGAGCAGCGGAGCCCGGAACTCTTCTAGCAAACTGTACTACATAATTTCTTTCAAAAGCTTCTGCGGCTTGTTTTAAGAGCAAGTTCTTTTCGCGTTCTGAACGTCCTGTTTTTAAAACAAGTTTTAATAATTCTGGGTTTTCTAAAATTATACCAACACGACTAGCTTGAAGATTAGACGGAAGTTCCGCCATGTATTTTTCAACTAAATTTTGACCAAATCTAGCACCACGTCCTGCAACAACAAGGTCTCCTACGCCGGATTCAAACCCTAAAATTCTTTTTAAGTTTGTTCCCGCGGCAGAACCACCCATTGCAGCTAAAAGTCTTATACCTTCTCCAACGTCCTTAAAGAACTCATCGGTTTGACCCGGTTTAGCTTTTCTAGTAAAAGCTTCTATTTCTGCCATCTTTCTTAAAAACCTTCTAGTGTCTTTAAGTTGGGTTTCTCCTATTATGCCGTTGGATTTCATCCATTCTGCAACAGATATGTTTCCATTAGGATGTTTTGCAAACAATCTGTTATAAGCAACATCTGGACGAAATCTTTTTCCGCTACTAGCATTAAGCATAGTTTCGTAAATTGTAGTTCTTAAACCGTCTTTTAACTGTTGTTTAGACCAAGTTAGTCCTTTGTTAGGACTGTCTTTTAACGTTACTGTAAACCCGTCTTCCCCAACATCGTTAATCATATTCATGTACTTGTTCATTATGGCAAACGGGGTTTTTTGATTGTCAGATAAAGCTAAAGAAATAGCTGTAGTGGGGTTGGAGGTTTTATCAGGAAGAAGTTCGTATAAACCTATTCCGTTTTTAAAAGCCGCCTCTTCTTCAGCATTTGATTTTTTTGTTACTTCTAAAACGTTACGAGCTTTTTCAACATTATTTAAATCAAGTTCTAGTGCAGGAAACAATTTTACTAACCGTTTGTTGTTTGCTTTACTCATCCAATCAGAAAGCCCACTTGTGTTTAAGGTTCCGTCCGGATTAAGTGCATCTGCACGAATTGTTCTTAAAAGAGTTTCTTCCGCTGATCTTAAACTAACAGCTTGATTCATAGCTTCTGCTATTCTAGTATTAAGGCCCGGAATTGTTTTAATTAATTCTTCGTTGCGACCATACCATTGTCGCATTTTATCCATGTCTAATACGCCAGACTGTTGGTCAATATTACTTTGAAAATCTTCTAAAAGATTTTTTCCCGCACTTTGAAGTTCTTTTCTACCTGTCTCGGACAACAAATCTCTTGTGCTGCTTTCAAGTAATGTAGTGAGGGACTGAGTTATTTGATAATTTGCAATACCATCTAGCTGCGCAGCTTTCATAAAAGCTCCGTCTGCGGTCATCATTCTATTAGCAATAGTTTCAATTGAAATTTTTGGGGCACCGTTTTTCTTTGTGCCTAAAACTTCTCCTGCGTAAGCCCTTGTAAAAACTTCGTTAAAAGCTCTGGAAAAACTTCGGGCAGTGTCATATGCCTGACTTACTCCAATATCCAATCCGTTTAAATCTGCTAGAAAAGCATCTGCCATTTCATAAGCCCACCTAGACTCATCTTGCTTATGAGCGGCTGCTAAACGTTTACCCATGTTTAAAGCCCGACTTCTATACCGAACTAAGTCATAAGCATTTAGCCCTATTTTATCTTTTCCGTCAGCCGCGGCTTGTTGTGCAAATTCTGACGCTTGTCTCTTTTGAGCTATTAAAAAGTTTGCTTGTGCATCTAAGGCGTTTGCTACTTCTCTAGTTCTTGGAGTAGAAAACTTTCCTCTTTTTGCACTAGCTTCTGACCTTAGAGCAGCTAAAATATCCTCTAAAGAGTCTCCATTGGATGTCATCGTTTCAACAATTTGACTAGGCAATTTAGCATTATTTGTGCCTGCGATTTTATCCAAAGCGGTAGTTAAGCGTCGTTGCTCCGGAAGAACAGGGGGAGGAGTAGCGTCTGTTGAAGACAGACCTAACTCATCAGTTGTTGTTTTAACAAAATTTCGTAAGGTAAGAAGTTCGTCGGCCTTCATAATGTCGTTGGCAACACCTTCTGGCTCGTCATTAACAAGCCTGTTCCAAACAGATACAAAATTTGGAGTGTTTGTAGTAACACCTTCCTCATTTATGAAAGAGGTAAGTTCTATATCTCTTGGTATTGTACGCCATAAACTCTGTTCGTCTTTACGTCCGGCAGTATATTGACTGTCCAACAATTCAAAAATTTTATTAGCTGCCGCTAAATCAACATTTTCACCCTCTGGTCTAACTTTTTTAAAGGCAGATTCAGTTGCTTGAAATGCTGCGGCTAATTTTGAGGCAAGAGTAGCCTCAAACAAGTTTATTTGAGTAGAAGCAGCGTCTGCCAAAGAGGCTTTTGAACCATCAGCATACATAGCAAGCAAAGCTCTTCGTAAAGCTTCTATTGAATCTTGCATTTGTTTACCAGCGTCCTTGTTTAAACCCGTATTAGCTTCCAAAAATTGATTTTGAAGAGATAAAAGAGTTATGCTTGCTGATCTTGTCGCCGGGTCTAATTCTATTTTATTACCATCAGGACCCACAAGCCATTTATCAAACTCCGGATCATTAATAAGTTTAAAAATTTCTGCTGGGTTTTCATTATTTTTTTCTAATTGTTCAATTATAAAATTGCCCGCATCTGTTAACTCATTTTCAGTCATGCCGCCCGGCAATAAGTCTTTTACAGAAGTCTCTCCGTACATTTTTCTTTTGTAAAGATTATATAATCTGCCACCCGTTTGTTGCCATAAAAAAGGTGTTTTATTTACTAGAAGGTCTGCACCAAAGGCTCCAAGAAGTCCGCCGCCCGCTTCCCCTGCAAAACGAACCCAAGGATTGTCCGGTGCAACTGATTGTGAGGCGTAAGTTCCGCCAAGACTAAGTGCCCCCGCGCTTCCTTCAACAAAAGCTGTTCTAAATGGATTACTATATGCGTAAGCTCCCATGCGGTTAACAACGTTTTCAACGCCTGCAACGGCTCTTGAAGAAATTGGAGTTTTAGTAACCCCGGTGCTACTAATAATAGGACCTATAAAATTTTTGGTATTATTAACGGCTATTGCACCGCCAAGATTAATGCCCTTAATTCCTGCCAACCAAGGTGTGGCGGCAAATCCAAGAACTTCAGGCGTGGCTTTTCCCATTTCGTAAGAAGCACTTGCTGATCCGGGAATAACAATTGGCTCATCACCCATAAAAAAATCTGTTGCCTTATCTCCTAAGAAACTTCCCACAACATATCCACCCACGCCTGTTACAACAGGCACCCCTAACCGAACAGCCGCGGTCCAAGGGGTTAAAGGCGGAACTCCAGAAACAACTAAATTACCTAATTTCATTCCAGCAAAAAAACCAGCAGTTCCACCGGAACCCCCCAAAGCGCGTCTTTTTACGCCTTCAATATAACCGGGGTTAATTTCTATTTTTCTGCCTTCATCATCTTCCGCAAATAATCTAATTATTTGTTCGTCAGACAAAGATTTTCCTTCTAAACCTAATTCTTTAAGAATAGGAGCGGTTCCGTTACGCAAGGAATTATAAGTCATTTTTCCCTCGTAAACAGGGTCAAAAAGTAAAGACGTAACTACGCCGTTTGCAAAACCTTGTGCTGCGGAATCTATTCTTGCACCCGGTTGATTTGCATCTTTGGTATAGCTGTCCCAGTAATCCATAAACTCTACGGGGGAGAAGGTTAACTTAAAGTTTTCTTCTGAAAGACCTTCAACAACGGGTTCTTTTTTTTCAACAACCTCTTCTTCTACCTCCAAAGGTCTTATCGTTGGTCTAAGGGAGATGTTAGGAGCTAATGTACTTTCTTCTGCCATTTGTTAGTTCCCCAATGGACGAATTTTTGGTTTAAGTGAAATGCTAGGAGCCAGTTCAGAACTGGGTCTTCTTGAAATCACTTTTTGGCTCATTTTCGTGTCTGCCGCAGATAATTCATCTTCACTAGCAAAATTACTTAATTGTCCTACTGGACCCAAAAGTTCTTTTAACCTTCCAATTTCGTTAAGTTTTAATCTTGCATTTGCCAGTACCGTCTTGTCAATTGAATCTTCTGAAGCCAATAATCCCATTAATCTTGACTCTTCAACATCAATTGCGTCTGCCAAAAGAATTAACTTTTTAGCTTCGGAATCAGGGTTTGTAACAATCCTACCCGGAGTAGGGAACAATGTTCCTGTAGTATCCAAATCTGCAACTGCAAATCTTGGAGAAGAAGCTAAGGCAGACCTTCCTAAAACGTAGACTAGTCTTACAAATTGTCTTCCTTCTTCTGTTTTTGAAAAAGTCTCTGAAAAAGCTTCTGGGCTGAAAAAACCGCCGCCAACCGCGTTTATCGCCGCAAATAGTGCAGAATAAGGGCCTGTACCGTTTCTAATTTTTTGTAAACTGTCTGAAACCAGTTTTTTATCTGAAGCCAACATTTTCATGTTGCCAACGTTTACGGGCTGACCGTCTTCGCCCACTCCTGTAAACGACAAGCTGTTAACTATATCACCGTCTCGCCCTTGTAGCCACTTTTTAGCCGAAGCGCGTACTTTTTCACGACGATAAATTTCATTAGTTTGAGTTGGGTCCAACTTAAACGCATTAGGTGGAAGCTGACGAGGAAGACCATCAGGGCCAATGTATGTAGCACCCCCGTCAAACGACATGCGCACAGAGTTTCCACCGCCCGCTTCAGAACCGGGAACAAGAAACGCCATAGCTGTAAACTTTTCAGTTCCAATCTTTTGAAGAGAAGCAGACCCCGGAGTTTCTTTATTTAATTCATTCATTCTTTTTAAAGCAGCTTTTCCGGCTGGGGTAGACAAATCAATTGTAGATGTAATCATTACACCGCTTCCATCCCCTCTAGGCATTGTAATTTTCATTAAATCGGGGTCTTTAAGTATATCATTACTCATGATGTTAACAGGTTTTTTCTCTGGATCGTTAAGATCAATCCGATACGTTACTATTCTGTTGCCTAAATTTTGAGTCTCGAACTTGTACTCAGGTTCAATTCCACGCAACCTGTTTCTTGTTGTTGGAGGTAACCCTAAGAAGGTGTTTTTACTAAAACCAAACTTTGTAAAGTACATAGCGTCTGTAATAACGGGCAAACCTTGCAAATAAGCTTTGTCTTCTTTGGATAACCTTCCAAACGCGGCTTTTGACATGCCAAACTTTGTAAAGTAATCCTTGTCGTTAACAGGTTCAACATACGCTGTAACAATGCTGTTATTGCCAGTTTTATTTATTAGATCATCTAATTCTATTTTAGATAAGTAAGGAGAAGTTCCTTTTAATAACGTTGTGCCTGCACTTGTTATGTTCCCCTCTGCATCTTTTGTTTCTCCTATAATTACGTCTGCGGTTAAAGTGTACTGTGTTCGATCAGTAAACATACCGAATGGAACGTCTCCGGTAAGAGCCGCACCAGACCCCGGTGAAGTAAGTTTAGCATAAAGGGCTGATCCGGGAACAGCGGGAACAATAGAGCCATCAGCTAATCTAAAGTTTTCTGCACTTTTGTCTGAAGGTGCAACAAAAGCGGTAACGCTTACGTTTCCGAACCCATGTTTTTCTCGAAGTTCAATTAAACCACCTTGGGTTAAGGGTCCTTTATAAGTTTTTGTCTTTCCGGTGTCCTCGTCAAAAATACTGATAGTAAAAATATCATCATCTTTTATAGGTTTTGATAATGCAAGCGCTTTTGCTGCGGCAGCTTCAACATCTGCGGCTTTTTCTGTAGCCAACTTTTGCTGTGAAGACTGTAAAGCAGCCATATCAAGCTGACGAGCTTCTGCGTCTTGTGCTTGTTTAAACTTTAACAAATCACCTGAACGAGCGCCAATGTTACCTAAAACAGGTTGAGCCACTTGCGCTAACCGCTCCGCAGGACTCATCGCAGTCTCTCCGGGAGTTGCAAACGCCAAAGCGCCCTGCGCAATGTCAAACAACATCTGCGCCTTAGTCATTCTCTTCTGCTCATCATAAGCAGCTTGTTGGTCTTTTGCGCCTAAAAGTTGAGAAAAAAGTTTTTTATCTTGATTAAAAAGCTCTTGATCGCGACTTATTTCGGGAGCAGAAATTGTTGATACGTTTTCGTTTTGATTTGGTCTAAGCTGTGGTCTTAAACTGCGAAGAAGATCATTAGTTCCACCAGCGACACGATCAGTGTTTGTGGGTGCAAAATACTGAACCGCGCCGCCTTGTCTAAAATTTACCGGGGCCGCCCCTCCCGGAGCAGCCATAGCCATTTGTTCTGGACCCGGCGGGGGCCCTTCCATGTTTACCGTGGACATAATGCCCTCGGCCATTGGTCCCTCAATCGGGGTTGTCATTTGGTCTTGAGCTAAACCTCCAATCCCTTGATCAACCGCCGCCATCTGCATGACGGGCTGTAAAAGAGTTAGGACCGACTCAGGTGTTTGTTGTGAATCTTCTGGACCAACCACTCCTGCAAGCTCCTCGTACCGCGCTTCAAGAGGTAACTCGTCACCTCTGATGGAGTTGATTACTGTGGCGTAGTCTCCTGCTTCTGCCGCCGCGTCCATTGCTTCCATGCTTTGTGCAGAATCAACTAACATGCCTTCCAAAACCGCCGGATCAAAAGGTCCTTGGTCCGCGGCACCCGGAGGAGCCATCGCGGCACCCGGTGGCATGGGTGGTGGACCCATTGGCCCCGGAGCCATTCCGCCTTCTTGCATTTGAAGGGGCGGCATTCCTCGGTTTGCTTCTTCTTCTGCAAAACTAGGGTTGTTTTGTAAGATTGAAATATACTCTTCTAGGGGCATTCCCAAAGACTCCGCCCTAGCTTGCAAGTTCATCATCATTTGATCTTGTGCGCTCATTTCAGGCTTCGGAGCCATTTGAGCGGCAGGGGCCATTTGAGGAGTAGGGGCCATTTGAGGTGCCATACCCATTGGACTTCCACCTTCCTGCATGGGTAATACGCCTCGGCCCATCAGTATATCTTTTTGAGTCACGGCTCCATCACCACTAAGGTCAGGAAAAGCTGCGCCCCCTTTGGCAAACATCTGCCGTTGCATAACACTTCTATTCATCATTAAAATATCCCCGCGTTTCGTGCGCCAGCCGCTGCCGATAGTCCGGCTACCCCAAGACCCAGAATACTTTGGGCCGGAGATACGTTTGGTGTAGTGGTTGCTGTAATAGTAGATTGCGACGACGGAGCGCCTTTGTAAATGTCAGATAAGAATCCGACACGTTGGTACGGCTCGTAAGCCTGTTGTAATTGCGTTTGGCGACCAGCCTCAATGTTAGCTTGATCTTGTGCTTGGAACTGTTTGCCAACATCGAACAAGAAGCCCTGTTCTTTTTGCGCCATGTTTTGACCCAGTTCGCCCAGTGAAGCTTGGCTCAAACCAATGTCTTTAAGTGCAGTACCTTGCTGAAGACCAAGTTGACCCGCTTGTGACCCTAGAGTTCCAAGACCCTCGGCAACACGGCCTGTCATCTCTTGTCCTTGAAGGCCCAAAGCTCCAGCGGCCTGTGCGCCCTGCATTCCCATTTGAGCCTGTCCTTGGCCAAGTTGTCCAGCTTGTCCAGCCATCTGGCCTGCAAACTGTTCGCCTGCCATACCCATTTGACCCGCTTGTGCTGCAATTCCTGCTTGAGTTTGTGCGCCAGACAGTCCCAACTGACCCGCCTGATTGGCTAATTGACCCGCTAATTGTTCTCCGGACATGCCTACTTCTGCGGAGGAAAGTCCTAGTTGACCTAACTGACCAGCTTGTGCCGCTGCAAGTTGTTCCGCAGAAAGTCCTAGCTGACCTGCGCCTTGGGCCGCGGATATAGCAGAACCAGCCCCTTGTGCGCCTAGAGCGCCCGTAAGCTGTGCGGCCTGTTGACCACGCCCTTGTTGAGCTTCAAATGCTTGTTGTGAACGACTCGCCGCGTTTTCAAAACCTGCTTGACGCATACCCGCAGCAGTTCGAGCTTGCTGCTCAAGAATGTTTCGAGCGAGTTCAGCCTCTTGGACCGCGGCCCGTGAGCCGCCAAACGCTCCTGCACCAACAGCTTGAGCCGCGGCACCTTGTTGTTGTATCTCTCCAGCGCGTTGAATATCCGCTAGTGCTTGCTGCACCGCAGCATCTTCGTATTGGTTCATAAATGCGCCTGCACTGGCAGGGTCATACGCTCCGGTTGTACCTGCCAAACCAGCAATGCCTTGTTCCGCGGTCTGTTGCCCAAATGCACCAGCCTGTTGCAAAGCCGCCGCGGCATCCGCAGTTATGTTTCGTGCGCCTTTAACAGCTTGTTGACTTCCTGTGATAGCGTCCTGATACGCCCCAATACCTGACTGTCCATAAGTACGTGCGCCCTGAGTAGCGTCTGTCATTCCTTGTTGAGCAGTAGTTATTTGACCGGGAATTGCGTCATAAGCTCTGAGTTGGTCTGCCATAGACTGACCAGCAATTTGTTGCGTATTTAACGCAGCTTGTCCAAGACCTTGTTGAGCGGCTTCTGTTGCAGCTTGTCCGTAATCAATAGAGGCACCAATACCTTGCTGGGCTGCTCCGACTTGATCCGCAATTCCGCTTTCTGCGGTTTTAAACATGCCCGCAGCGTCTGCCTGCATGGCTTGTGCCGGGACCAAAGCTTGTCCGGTTACGTTTTGCGCGTCACCTAAAGTTCCGGCGGCAGCGTCTAAGTAAGGTTTGTACTGACCTATGCCTGCTTCAGCAAGTTCTCCGGCTTTGAGTTGAAGCTGAGACATTTCCGCAACCATTTGCGGAGGAAGTTGTATACCTTGGTCAGCGAGAGCTTTTGCAGATTGTAATAAACCAATCTTGTAGGCTTCAATATCAGCGGCTTCGCGGACAATCTGTTCTGAAGTATTAACTGCCATTATGCTGTCTGCCTTCCTCGGTTCTCAAGTTTACTCATAACAGAATACATGTTTTGAATACCTTGTTGCATGTTTCCATTGCCCAACCCTTTAACGGCGTCGGTAGTCATAACAAACTCGCCCGGCATTAACATAGCACGAACGCTGTCTTTGTTAGGAACTCCTTCGTTTGGCATTATGCCGCCAGTACGTCGGGGAAATATCTCACCGCCTTTAGCTGCAAACTGTGCTACAGAAGGTCTAGCAAAAGGTCCGGTGGCCGTGCTTACTGATCCAAAACCCGGTTGGCCCCCAGAGAAGGGGTCTTCATTAGACATTTGGAAAGCAGTGGCATCATAAGCTTGAATATCAGGTGGTGTATAAGTGCTTTTTGTTTCGTACTGGCCTGTTTGAGGGTTTAAAACAATGTTTCCGAGGTCTCCAATTAGGTACTTACTTGGATCGTCTTCTACCAAAGTAGACCCTGTGATTGGGTTACCGTCCTCGTCTCGTCCAATTACGCCAGCAGCTTCTTGCTCTGGAACTTCAAAAGCGCCTGCGGCTCCAGCAACTGCGGTTCCCGCTGCGGCCATAGGCAGATAAGACCTTAAAAATCCGGGTGCCGCCTCTGCGGCCATCTGTTTCGCTACTTCCATAGTAATAGGTGAGCCAGCAGCTTGAGCGGAATTATAAAAGTCCATAGCTGTTCCACCTTTAGGAAAGAAAGCATCTTTAATATTTCCCTCTGCCAGATTTGCTCCAAAACTTTTTACTTCAGGTATTTCTGGGTTTACTCCCGGTTTTGGTATATTAGCTTCGGGTACTTGATTAGCCGCAATATTTTCCGGTTGAACAGCCGACAAAGCCCGACCACTAAAAGTATCTTGCGCCAACAAGTCTGCGGTTGGTGTAAATTTACTAAACATTCTGGTAGCATCCGCTGCGGGAGCCGTGCCGAGACCTACCTTAGAACCAAGACTTTGTAGAGTATTTCCTGTTCCTGTTGCAAATTGGCCTAATCTTGCGGTGGGAGCCGCTAACTCTGCACTTATGTTCTGCATAAATTTACCGGGACCAGTAAACCCTTTCATAATACCACCCGTAATACCTGCCATTACTCCTGATTTAAGAGCATCTTTTAAACTGCCGCCAGATATAAGTGTTCCAATTCCTGAACCTAACGCTGCACCATAAACTGCACCTAAAGGTGTCATTCCTAAAACAATAGGTAAGACAACCGGAGCAATCTTTTTAACAACTTTTACAACGCCTTTAATAACGTTTTTGACACCCTTAACGACGCCCTTGACAGCCTTTTTAATAAACTTAAAGAAAAACTCTGGTGCGCCAGTGTTTGGATTAATACTGTTTTCATCAGAGCCTACAACATACCGCTCTGGGTTTTCTACGCCTTGACGCTCAAGAAAAGCAAACAACGTTTCTTTCATCTGAGGGTCGTCTTTTAGAAAAACAGCCGGAATAATCAATTCGCCAGTTTCTACGTGAGCAAGAGTATTGTCGCCCTCGCGGCCCATAGCAGCCATCTTTTTTGTTAAAGCAGGAAATTGGGCAATTCCGTTGTTACCGAACTCTTCTGTACCGTCGTCATCCGGACCGTATATTGCGTCCGCATCTTCATCAGACATTACAAAGGCGGCAATACCACCTTCTGGAAGTTCTAAGAGTTCGTCTTTTTGAGCCGCTTTTGCCATTATCCCGCTCCACCAATAATACTGTCAGGCATGGTTACTTGAACCATTGTACTTCTATTTTCACTCCCAGTCCATGAAGAACCGCAATCAGGACAATTTCCGTCAGGGTAAGAAGCAATTTCTTCTGGAGTGTCTACCTCATTTCCACAATTAGTACAATTCACTAAGTCTTGGCTTGTAGAAGGTCTCCACTTGCTACCATCTGACATAATAATAATTGTTTCGTCACTCATGTTATTGTTACCGTAGCAGTGCCCACGGCCCCCGTTCCTGATGAACCCCTTGTATAAGGCTTGTTTGCAACAGTAATCCTTAACTCATCACCGTATTGAAAAATGCCCCCTAAAGGAAGTTGAAAGTTATCTGTTTGTAAATTAGGTAAAGTTAACGCTGAAGCCTGCCAAGGCCCCGGATTGCTTATCTGCTCCAAAAACACAGAAAAAGCCCGCATAACCTCGACTTGGTAATTAAGGTTGTAATCCGCAGGAGGATTAGGAAAGAAGGGTAAAACTAAACCTCTGCTCATCGGCGGCCATCCGATCTGGCGTCAACCCGTGGAGTTCCAAGTCTCCAATCAACCCCTGTAGCATCAGAAGCTATCTTAAAAGCAAAAGATCGGCCCCTTAAACGAATGTCTACTTCGCTTGTAAACTGCTCCACAGGAACAGTTGCAGACCGAGTTACCGCATTAGTCGAAGTTGTGGTGTAGTCAGTGCCGGGAAAGTTACGAGTTTCTAAAGTCATGTTTACAGAAGGATTAGCTGAGTCAGAACCTGAGAATGTTACATCAGGGATAAGTCTACGAAGTGACACAAAGTTGTCTCCAGCACCCATCGTCACCTGACTGCTTTCAATGTAAGAATCCACCGATACCGCCGGGGTTACACTGCCATCATCTTGACCAAACTCATGGTAATACAAGAACCCGTCAGTGCCTGCCGCAATAGGATATTGAGCAATACCACGATCTAACCATGCCGTGCGGGTAAGAGTTCCATAATACCAAGCCTGCTCCGAATAGTTATAGACAACGTATCGGTCTATTGAAGTAGAGTTTGCAGACGGATAAAACCACCATATTTCTGAGTAACTAGAGTTTACACCTGTGGTAACCTTAGAGGTTTGTTCAAAGTTAAAATCATTAAAAACGTATGATCTTACAGAACAAGGAAGCTTTTGTACCTGACCAGAGTAAACGTAAAACTCTTCTCTACCCATCCAGTAAACAGAGTCATCCACCGCAATAGCCGATAAAGGACTTGCAATTGTAATATTTTCAGAAATTAAACTAATTCCGAAAGTAAACGGCGGCCCTAAAAACTGCATGGCGTGAAGAGAACGGTCCGTAAATACTAGGATTTGTTGGCGCGTTTCTACTGCCATAATTATTTCAGACCCGGAACCAATTCTTAAATCACCCGCTGTATTTGTTGCTTGAGACTCCCAAACAAGAGGGTTTTCTTGGTCCGAAAACCGTATTAAAAGCGGGTCTTGCGTACCAACATTGTCTTGAGGATCACAACCAAAAGCAATAATGTGCCTGTCACGGTCTGAAACTAAAACTTGTTTTGCAATTGTAGGAGTTGTGGAATCTGCCCCGGATAAGTCAGATATAGCTACCGCAGGCAAGAAAGCAGAAGCATTTGTTGATTTATCCCAGTAAAATATTCCTCCATTACGCGCATTAATTATAAGGTCTTCTCCAAAATTATCGTGACTCCATATACGAAGTTTATTGCCCGCAGCACTTATGTCTGTGCCCGAACCCCAAGTTCCGCGGCCCCATGTTCCTGCACCCCATCCGTTGCCCAAAACAGCCGTATCCAACCCAACGTTTACTTGATAAGTGCCAACAATTGATCCACCGCCGTTACCACTGTCCGAACTGTTTGCAACAACAGGCGTTGGTGTGTATGTCCCGTTAACCGTTATTTCTGCCAAAGAAGCCACGGCTCTAGCTACAACAGTGTAGCTATTAGCATTTATAATAGTAACTATCTGGTATTCTTGGTTTAGAACAGCCGCTGTTATTACGCCCCCAAGAGTTGCCGCCCCAGAAAAGGTTACAAAATCACCCTCTGTAGCACCGTTGCTTGCATCCGTAACAGTTAGCAGTGAAGAGCCGTCAACCGCGGCAAACGTCACGTCGCCCGCGGATGTTGTAGAACGGACGGGAGTAATGTCGTTATAACCCCCGCCTTCTTCGATGTAGTATTTTAAATGAGTGCCCACTCCAATGTAGTTTGTTCCGTCAAGCGCGACAAAAGGGTGAAGAGCCCGGCACGTTCCTAAAAAACTACTATTAGACAACTTTTGCCAACCGCCTATTTTTTCAGGAGTGCCGAATCTAAACCTTACCTTGTTACAATCAAACCAACCTCCTTCGTTTGAATACGAGGTTGTTTCACGGTTAACGCCCGGTCTAAATTGTAACTTTGTAAGGGGCATTCATTTACTCCGCCTAGTTTGCAGTTTTTTCTTCGTTATTATCTAACGATGTTGTCAGCATACTTAAACACGCTTGATGACCTATCTGCACCTGACGCAAGTGAGCTTGTGCAGATGTAATCTTTCTTTCTAAGTCAACAACGTCACTCAAGAATACTTTCTGAGTGTCGTTTAAATCATCGTAGTTATGTTCAGTGCCATTGATCGTGACGGTGTTTGTGTTTTTTTTAGCCATCGTGATCTCCTTTTAAGTTAAATTTATGAAGTGAATGAATTAGCCGCAGTAATAGCTTTGTCTATTTCTGTAAAACTTTCACTGCCCCAATCTTCTAATGCTTTCATGTGAACGAGATAGCCGTTACTACGAGCTACACGCTCTTTCTTTTCGTCATGCGTCATGTCATGTCCGAAATCTCTGTCCGTTGCATCACTGCCTTTAGCGTGGGTAGCAATAACGCTGTTAATTACCGACACACTGCCCAGCATTGCTGCGTGGTCCTGTGCGATTTGATCTGCTTCTCTTGCCATTTTATTTATCCTTGTAGCTGTGCAATGTTGATATTGCCTGAGATTGATATACGTTCCCCATCATTATCATAAAAGGGAAACACCTGATGAAGCATAGTTGATGGAAACATAACCATGTAACCCTCTGCTTCTTTCTCCATGTTGTAGGCAAAGGTTGACACCCTGCCCAACGTATTTGTGTAACTAAATGCAAAATTAGAAATGTGATTGTCTGCATTCGAGTTGGCACAAATAGGAAGTTTCTTCTGCTCTGCGTAAGATGTAGGTATCTGCATCCATATGACAAAGCTGTACACACCACTGTGGTCGTGCGGTGGGTTAAACTCATGCTGCTTCTGGAAGTTAACCCAGAGGCTTTCCAAGTTCCAACCCTCACCCTCCTGCATAGTTTCACGCCAAGGTCCGCCATACGCCTCAATGTGGCTTTCTATAAACGAAGGCAGTAGCTCAGTCACAAACTCCTTGAGTAGGGGTGAGTCACCGTCCAGCCTGATAGACGTACTTATGTTACCTGCTAACTCAGGCTTCATATCCTCTGGTTGTTCTCGTGCTTCGTTTACAACTTTCCATATGTTGTCCACAACGTCCTCTGGGAGTTGCCCCTCGACAACCCCTACATTAGGAAAGTTTCGTTGTATTAGGTCCATGCTTAACCTTCTAGTGTTGCTATACGGGCAAGTGCCGCATCTAGTTTGGTTGATAACTCTTGTATGGATTTAATTAATGGAGAAACAAACATTTCACGGCTGATTGTTTGGACACCATCTAGACCCTCTCCCCAACCTGCAAAAGTATCTACACCTTCAGCATCTAAAGCTGTTTTAACTTCCTGTGCAACCAGACCATGCATAGTTACATTAGTGTCTCTCTCATTTTCTTCCTTGTAGTAAGGTAGACTTTTATCAATATCGTTACTTGGTTTCCAATTATAAGTAACAGGATTAAGTCGATTTATAAAAGACAATCCAAGTGTATCATCTTGAATGTTTGTTTTTAACCGTTCATCTGATGAATGTGACCAAGTAGCATTTGAAGTAAAAGTATTAGAAATTTTACCTGCACCTGAACCTATGGTAACAGTGCTACCTCCACTACCTGTGACTCCGGGACCAATTACTATTTCTGCTGTGACTGTTGCACTTGAAACTTGATTTGCATATCCAAGCAAAACATTAGAAACACCTGTCGTGATCGCAGTTCCTGAATCTCTACCTATACAAGTATTGCCATTGCCTGCACCTTCAACATCTTGAAGAGCGCCTTGTCCTACTGCTGTGTTATTTGCTCCAGTAAGTTTATTAGAAGAATTACCTACTCCTGCACTACCCCCTACAAAGGTATTTGTGTTTCCTGTGGTTACATTTTGCCCAGCTTGGCTTCCTATAAAAGTACAACCTACGGCTGTGGTGAGTTCTGCTCCTGCATTATAGCCAACAGCCGCGTTAAAACTATCTGTGGCAGTCGTAAAGTTTTGTGAAAGTAAAGCTTGGTATCCTACAGCCGTTGATTGAGAGCCAAGTGTATCACTGCTCAAAGCAGTATAACCTAAAGCAGTGTTCTTATCTGCATCTGTAAGAGCATCACCCGCTGCCCCACCGATGAGGGTGTTGAGAATTCCGGTGGTGACCTGACTACCTGCGCTGTCACCAATAGCCACGTTGTGAACATTTGTAGCTGTCGTAAAGTTTTGAGCAGTTAATGCGTTAACACCGATTGCAATAGTGCTGCTGCCTTGAGTGTCATTATCCAAAGCTTGCAAACCAAGGGCTATGTTGCGACCTCCTGTCGTTAATGACATCCCTGCAACGCCTCCGACAAGAGTGTTGTAAAGTCCAGTAGTCAAAGCTTTACCTGCACGATCACCAATAGCTACGGTAAAACCATCTATTCCTGCGTTCAAAGTTTGAAGTGCTTGATAACCTATTGCTACATTTAGACCGTGAGCGTCTTCTGTAGATAACGCTTCTCTTCCTATGGCTATATTTTGAGTTCCAGTAGTCAAAGCATCACCTGCTAAACCGCCTATTAAGACGTTGTCTGTACCCGTGGTGACTGCTGCTCCTGCATCAAAACCTACCGCTACATTATAACTATTTGTAGTTGTCGTAAAGTTTTGAGCCATTAATGTGCCGTAACCTACAGCAACATTTCTTGCTCCTTTGGTGTCTACAAGCATTGCATTAGCACCAAGCGCAACATTTCCCGAAGCAGTATTAGATGCACTTAATGACTTGTAACCAACAGCAAGATTAGCTTCACCTGTCGTAAGTGAGTCACCTGTAAGACCACCGATGAGGGTGTTTTCTTTGCCTGTGGTAATTGAAGAACCTGCGCCCATACCAATACCTACATTATAGGTGTTTGTAGCTGTTGTGAAATTTTGTGTAGCTAATGCTGCGTTACCAATAGCTACTGACATACTTCCAAGAGTATCAGAACCTAGTGCATTTTTTCCTACGGCTACGTTATAGTCTGCATCCGTGAGTGCATCACCTGTGCCACCACCGATCAAGACGTTATCTATGCCTGTGGTCATAGCAGTACCTGCATCGTCACCTACGGCTGTGTTGCTACCAGTTGCTCCTGCATTAAGAGTTTTTAAAGCTCTATTGCCTATTGCTACGTTATTTCCATGACCATCTTCAGTGCTAAGAGCCTCAAAACCTACCGCTACGTTGTAACTTCCTGTCGTGAGTGCATCACCTGCAACGCCACCTATAATAGTGTTCTGTACGCCTGTGGTAATTGCCCCTCCTGCACTATATCCCATAGCTACATTGTAAGTGTCTGTAGCTGTTGTGAAGTTTTGAGTTCCTAAAGCAAATCTACCAATCGCAATAGACCGATTACCTTTTGTATCAGAACCTAACGCATTTTTGCCTAAAGCTGTATTAAGGCTACCAGTAGTCAAAGCATCACCTGCTAAAGAGCCAACCAGAGTGTTGTCGGTTCCTGTCGTGACTGATACCCCTGCGTAATAACCAACGGCTGTGTTAAAACTATCTGTGGCTGTAGTATAATTTTGAGCCTCTAAAGCAAAAGTACCTATTGCAGTTGATTTGCTTCCTAGCGTGTTAGCCCCTAAAGCGTTGTATCCCATTGCTACGTTATAGTCTGCATCCGTAATTGCATCACCTGCTAGGCCACCCATTAAAGTGTTTTGTGTGCCTGTGGTTATTGATAAACCTGCAAGATAACCAACAGCTACATTATAAACAGACGTAGATGTTGTAAAGTTTTGAGCATTTAAAGTTCCTCTTCCTATTGCAGTCGATCTATTTCCTGCCGTATCTGAACTTAAAGCGGAAACACCAATGGCATCATTATCAGTTCCAGTAGTAAGTGCATCACCTGCTAGGCCACCGACAAGGGTATTGTTTTGACCCGTGGTAATTGCTGTACCTGCGAAATAACCAACGACTGTGTTATAACTATCTGTGGCAGTCGTGAAGTTTTGATTAGCTAAAGTGGCTCTACCTATTGCAACGGACTTAGAACCTAAAGTGTCTGAGTTTAATGCACTGTCACCAATAGCTACATTGTCATCTGCGTCAGTTAGACTGTCTCCTGCAAATGCGCCAATCAGATTGTTTCGCAAACCTGTGGTAATTGATAGTCCTGCATTAGTACCAACAGCCACGTTATAACCTTCTGCCCCAGCGTTAAGTGTTTTTAACGCACGATAGCCAACGGCTGTATTATTACCGTGAGCATCTTCCGTAACTAAAGCCTCAAAGCCAACAGCCACGTTGTTATCACCCGTAGTCAAAGCAGTACCAGCCTCATCGCCCAAGACCACGTTGTAGTTACCGCCAGAGGTTATTGCATCACCTGCGTTGACGCCAAGGCGTAGGTTGGATGTACCTGCTGTACTTGTAGACAAACTTGGAACAGAAAGATCAGCAAACGCATCAACCATAGCCGCGCCAGAACCTGCGCCATCTGAATAGATAGCCTTAGTTTGTCCCGCCGAGATTGTAATGTTAGCCCCAGACCCTTGGGATATGATAATGTTCTGGGAACCAGAAGTTCCGTTTTCAATAAACCACAGCTTGCTGACCGTGTTCGGCCCTATTGTAATTGTACAAGCAGAATCTAAAGTTCCTGTGTATTTCAAGAACATTGAGCGTCCGGGGTCCGTTGCCCCATCCGCAATTGTAGTTGTGTGCGTGTCAGCATTTGTTGTTATGGCTTCTGTGCCAAAAGAAAACGCTTCCGCAATGAGTTCGAGGTTGGTGTTTGTTGTATCGCCCCAAGTACCAGACTGTTCGCCTGTAGCAATTTCTTCTAGTCTTAGGTCATTTACATATGTACTAGCCATGTTTTAAATCCTTACGCTGCAATTTTTGTCCATCCGGGAGATTGAGACGGCGTTGTGGTACTATACCCCGGAACTTGAGACGGCGTTACGGTACTATACCCCGGATTTTGATCTGGGACAATACTTCCCCAAACAAGAACCTGACCAACACCACCTGTGGCTGCCACGCCTGTTACAGACACATCGTTACTTACAGAGATGGTAACTGACCCTACGGAGCCCGTTCCCGTTACACCCGTAGCGTTAATATTTGCGTCTGCCGTTGCAATGACAGAACCTACAGAGCCCGTTGCTGCTACGCCAGTAACGGTTATATTGGCGTCCGCTGTGACGACAACAGAACCTACAGAACCTGTTCCCGCTACACCCGTAGCGTTAATATTTGCGTCTGCTGTTACAGTGACCGAGCCTACAGAGCCCGTGCCCGCTATTCCAGTGGCATTAATATTTGCGTCTGCCGTTACAGTGGCAGAACCCACAGAACCTGTTGCTGCTATTCCAGTGGCGTTAATATTTGCATCTGCCGTTACAGTGACAGAACCTACAGAACCTGTTCCCGCTAGTCCAGTAGCAGGGACATTAGCTGTTGCAACAACCGTTACAGAACCTGTTTGTCCCGTTGCGCCTGTGTTTGTAATAGAGTCTTGGCCCCAAGAGAGTTGACCCCACGTTCCTCGACCCCAACCAGAGAGAGGAACGATAATATCCGTCATTAGGCTATCCGAATAATCGCGTTACTTGCGTCTGCTGTAGGAAAAACAACGGTAAATGTTCCATTACTTGCTGTTTTATCTGCACCAAAATCTAAAACAACTACAGAAGGGTCTCCTGACGCACTGTCATTAAATACCAAAGCTCCGCGAGCCGTAAAACTAGCAGAAGACCAAGAGGAATCTGCAAAATCTGTAAGGGCCGTAGTTCCAGAAGTTGAAGGGTCAACTCGCGTCAAAGTATTACCTTTGGCGGAGTATGCGCTACCAGCAGTGTTACTAATCTCATTACTTGTAGTGTAAGCAGTGGTAGCTGCGGTAAAAGACGCACTATTCGTGTACAAAGCAAGCTGAAAAGTGCTTCCTCCGCTGTTTAAAAAATTGTGCTTGGCCTCAAGAAGCTCTTTCTTAAAGCTCGTACACATGAAGTTACCTGAAAAGGCCATGTCACAATCTCCTTATGAGTGATGCAAGCTCTGGGTGTCCTGCGTCGGTTAATGCATTATATACAGTAGTTCTGTCATTTTTAACAGCTTCCGTCAAATAAAACTCTATTAACTTAACTATTTGAGCTTTAAAAGCACGAGCCTGCTCTTGTATTGCAGGATGCGCGTTGTTTGAAACAGAAATTATTTTATCCGCGCAACGTTCAGCAATTTCTTCTGGGGTAAAACCACGCCCCTCGGAAGTATGTACCTTTACAGAAAAATTTTCTGAAAGACTCATATCTAAGGCTGGAAGACTCATTGTTTAGGTCTCCTTACTACTCCAGTGCGGTACTCGTCCGTCACCTCTTTTGATTCTCCAAGACCTTTTAAGCCCATAATTGACTCCATAAACCTCTTTTCGTACAAAGCCATCATGTCTGCATCACCCTTCATATAGGTATAACCTTCGACCAAACTGCCATATAACATAGCAATAGAGGCGTTTTCACTTAGCCACGTTGTGCCGCTACTTGCCAAACTGGTTAAACTTGCTGGTCTGTAATAATAATGAAGTTCAACATTATAACTTGAATTTGGTGTAGGTCCTATAATAAAATTATCTATGTCAAAAACACCATAGAAACGCGGGCTTCCTGTAGTTGCAGGGTTTGGGTTAAAAGATTGAATAAAATCATTTTCTTTAAAATCTAAAAACACATAATTACTGCTTGAATCTACGAAAGCTAAAGAAAAAGGTGCTAAAAAATCCGTTGGACAAGCTAAAAACTTATTTGAACTAGACATTACTCCCGAAACATTTTTTCTAAAAAGACTTAATTGAACACTTTTTAAAATGCGTTCTTCCGCCTGTTTTATAAATACAGGTAAGTTATTTACAAAAGAAGTTTCCGTATTGTCCGCGTAATCCTGTATTGCTTGTTTTAATTCTGAATATGTAAAGCTCATGTTATGGTCACCGTCACTTCTCCTAAACCAGTGGTTCCTCTGGGAACAGGTGTTAGGCTAGGAGCTTCTACTAAAGGAAGCCCAATATAAACGTCAAAAGGTTCAACTCTGTCGGGTCTTGCGTCTTGAAGAGATTCCGGGTCATTAACTTTTCTAAAAGGACCTAGTTGTGGTTGTTTAGGTTCAAACTCATCTGGACCAACAAGAAGACCGTTCCATTCTTTCCGCATATCTTTATACCGATACCGAAAACCAGATCGGTCAGAGATTGCGTAAGAATTTTTTCCAGATGCAAACTTTGCCATTAGTTTGTCCTATAATATTGATAGTTTGGAACAACATTGAAAGAGGACCTATCACGATCTTCTGTAGCAGCACGATCAAATTCTTCTTCATACATTGCTTTAAGCATTTGAACGCGGTTTGGGGCTCTTTTTAGAGCAATATAGTAAGCTAAACCCGCAGCTAAACAAGGATAAAACCTAAAAGGAAGGTCCATAGTATTAGTGTATATGTCAGCATCGTCCATTCGTGTCAAAGCATTGTAGTATATTACATCTGTAGAATTATCTGGAACGGGCCAAACGTTTAAAACAGGGGTAAGTTGCCTGTCTAAGAAAAACTGGTTAACTCTTCCTTGAGTTGTCTTGTTGGGTATTGTTAAGTAACCATCCCTACTTAGACGGGTTAGCGAGTAATCAGTTCCGTCCCGTTGAACAACAACAGACAAAATATCTATAACGTCCGCCCCTAAGTCATAGTTGCCGTCTGCCTGAACCGTTGTAAGAGTTCGTTGTTTTATAGTCCATTGGTTTAGGCCGCGATTAGCCCACTCTGCTAACAAAAGATTAAGAGAACGTTTTGCTGATTTTAAGTCATAACCCGTGCGAACTTCTAAGCCGCAACGTTCAAAAGCTTCTTCGACGTATTCAGCTACATCTAGTTCAAAATCTTTGCTACTTGAAACAGCCATTTTATTCCTCGTTGTAAAGGTTATCAAAAACCTTGTTAACATCTAGTGTGTAGTCTAACTCAGATTTTGAATAATGTATATGCTGAGATGGCTTGAAGTCAGGAGCGCCCTCTCCTGTTTGAAACCATGCAGGGTGTGTTACGCGCACACGGTTATTAGGTAACGCAACAATATTGCCCGTCCATTCTCCTGCATCTAACAGTTGAAGAACGTGATTTTGTTTGTGTTGTGCCGGATCATCAGCGATTTCACTCTCAGTGTAATCTACAGTAAATAAATACTTTGCCGGGTGCATTTTACCATCTATTTTAGCCATCCAAGGACATGGGGTGGTCCTATCCATAACATAAACAGAGTTATAATGAGAAGCACAGTCCCAAGGTTGTGCATCATATGTTTCCATCGGTTCTGGCCATTCTTCTAAAGGAATGTCGGCAACAAGTGCAGTTATTGGCATACGAGCCCACATAGCTCCACCGTGTACGGTGTCCTCTTTCTCTCCTTCTGCCTCACTTCCAGTAAAAATTACTTGAAAACTTAAAGATCGGTTTGGTATTGTTGTTACACCAATGACCATAGCATGAAGAAATTCGCCGTGATACGCCTCATGGTTATGAGTATATTCACGACGAACCCATGCCTTGAAATAAGGAATATTGCTATGTAAATATGCCATATTTTATTTTTTAACTATCTTATAACCAGCGGGAAGTGATGCTCTTGCTGAAGCAAGTGATTTCTTACCACCAGCGGCTCCACCTTTTGACATACGCATTACTTTTTTACCACCAGCGGCTCCACCTTTAGACATACGGCGAACTTTTTTACCGCCTGCGGCTCCGCCTTTAGACATCTTCTTAACTTTACCACCACTTCGGTAGCCTTTGCTTTTCATCTTCTTTTTCACGATACTGATCCTTTCGTTTTTTTACGTTTACTACTTAATACTACACCACAACCCCTAGCTACTACAGTTCCGGGTGGGGTCTTACCCCGAAAAGGTCTTTTTGCTTTAGTTGCAGAGGGCTCACCGCCTCTAGCCATATTTGTAACAGTTGCTGCCTTAGTGTTCTTTACTACTTGTTGACCCTTTGATCCTGCACGTTTCTTTTTTGCAGCCGTAGCTTTGCGTTGAGCCTTAGTAAGAGAGCGAGCTTTACTTTCTGGCAAGCATCTATCAGGGTTCTTTTTGTTTTTAGACGTGCCACAAGGGCCTTTTATAGAGCCGTCGGCTCCAATTCTAACCCAGTTTTGATCCCGCCATTTCTTTAGCTCACCCATTTAGCTCTTCTTTCTAGGAGAACGAATCATTGTTTTTAAAGTTTTAGCCTGCTTGGCATGAAGTTTTGAAGCTTTGTTTAAGCCCCTTGCAACCTTTTTAACTTTTCGTTTGTTACCTTTACTTAGCATTATCCCTTTTTCCTCTTACTTTTCTTGGCATAATTAGGGTCTTTACAGTATTTAGAAGCCGCCATGTTTGCATATGCTGAAGGATATGTGTCAAAAGTACGTTTAGCCCAAGCTTTTCCAGAAGGACATATTTTGCTGCCTTTGCTTTTTGGAGATGCCTTTTTAGATTTGCGAGAATAAGACATTATACTATCCTAATAACTTTCCAACAAAAGGTGCTATTAAAATTAAAACAGCTAGTCCCCAAAGTTTTAAATCAAAAGCTTTCAACGAGTTTTTATGATCAGAAAGTTTTTCTTCGATCTGTTGATAACGTAAGTTACACTCAGCCTCGTGTTTTTCTAATTTAGCCAGAAGTTCTAGTATTTTCATATCTTCTTTACCATGCTTTACAGGACCAGTATCTGGCGCTAAATTTGTCTTTTGCCGTGTCACAGTTGTGACGAGCCCGGAAACTTTTTCGTCTGGCGGGCTGGTCTTTTTTGATGGACATTTTGGAGTCCCCGAACCGGACAAGTTTAACTTGACTACCTTTTTTTGCGAGGACCGCGCTTTTTTTCGCCTTGCCGGGCGTCCTTTTTGGCTTGTTGTATCCGCCAAAAGTTTCTCCTCTGTACACTAACCGCCCAGAGGGCGTCCTTTTTACGTCTTTCGTAGTGGCCATTGACTAGCTTTTTTCTTAAACTCAGTCATACTTTTTACGCATATACAAAATAATTGTATAAGTGTCTGCGCTTGTATGACCTACGGTTGTAAATTGAATATCTCCAGTTTTGCCACTTCCTGCGTTGTTGGTTAAACCACCAAAAATAGTGTAGTCATGGGAACCACTTTGGTTTTCGCCAAGCTCAATGCAAAATGCGTCTGTAGTTGCATCCCACAAGATTTGAACCTTCATGCCAATACATTGCCACCAGATACGCTCAATCACAACACCAGTACAAGCGTCACCGTCTACACTGGATTCCAAGGCAGAAACATTTACCTTTTTAACGGCGGACTCTCCGGTCCCGTCGGAAACGTTAGTGAACTTCATAACGACCTGTTTACCGCCGTCGATCAGCGTCTGTGAGGTTACAGCATCCGCCATATTAATCTCCTATAATAAAAGGTGGAGCGTTAACCCCACCCAATTAATTACGCAATTTGAACGTACTCAATGATGAATGTAAACGATCCTGCTGTTGTAGCATCAACGGTGTTTGTAATGTTGCAGTAAATAGTTCTTTCGGTGTCTGTATATTGAACAGAGGCTGGGGCTGTTGTGCCGTCTTGTGTCTGAAGAACTAATGCAGTTACCGTTACGTTATGCTCAACAACAGTTGTACCGCCGTCTAAAATCTCATCAGTCTGAGCCGCAACAATCTGCGCACCAGAGGAAGACGTGCCAACTTCGTAACCAATATCACCTGTTCCAATAACAGGAGATGTGTCACAAAATATTTTAATGTCAGTGATGATTGTGTTTGCTGGCTGTGTAAACTCACCAATTGTAGGACTATCGCCTGCTGTTGTGTTTACCGTAACGCCAGTAGCAAAGCCGACATGCTTCACATATTTATTTGTTACAATGCCTGTTGAGGCTGTATTAGCTACAGTTGTAAAAGCACCAGTTGTTGCATTTTTAGAAACAACTTGGAAGCCGTTTTCTGAACGGACGGGACCGTTAAAAGTTGTATTAGCCATGATATACTCCTGTCTTGGCAAATGTCAGCCACATGATGCGACTGTCAGGGATAGTTGTATTATACATAATACAGAACAAAAAGAAAGGGGCAACCGAAGCCGCCCCTTGCTGTAAATATTAAGTGCAGTTTAAGCTGCGCCGGGAGTTCCAAAGACAGAACGCCAGTCTGATACGCCAAAGGAATAACGCTCACGTGCCTTAAACCGCATGTTACCTGTGTCAAAATCGCCTTCCATAGCGGTCTTGATTGGTGAACGGTTAAAGAACTTGAAGCCGTTAGGGGCGTCAGTCTTAACAAAGAACGCGTCTGTGTCAGTCAAGAAGTGGTTTACCACTGCCCCGTCTGGCAACATGCCCATGTTCTTCATTGCGTTGTTGTCGTTATCCGCAGTTCCAGATCGCAAATTGGAGTTCATAACCCGCTCTGCAATAAATTGCAGTTCTTTTGGAATTATCAACTTCATACCACGTACCGCAATCTTTAGACCACGCTCGTCAGTTAGACCAGCAACGTCAATCAACATTTGCTCTAGCGAAGTCTCATTAAGATCAGCCGCTGTAGCAAGAAGATTTGTTTGATTGCCAGATAAACTTGGATGCGCGGCAGAACAAAGTGCTGCACCGTCACCGATTGCATTAACACCTGTGCTAAACGCGTTGTTCAAGATAGCTGCTGCTTTGATCTGCTTTGTCTGCGCCATAGAGCGAGCCAAGGCTTTGGTGTAACGAGACGCCAAACGATCATACAGATTATCTTCAATAGCTTCTTCTGTGATAGAAAACGCTAGTGCGATAGTTTCGTGAGTATAACGTGCTGTGTAAGTTTCTTGTGCATCATCAAAAGTGATGGCTCCGCCTTCACTCTTAATTGGTGCGCTTGCAAAACCTCCGAGCATAACCTCTTCTTCAAAAGCTCTGTCTGAACTTTCTTCATCAAAGATTTCACCATGCTCGTTTTCGTAACGATCATACTCAAGCCCAAACAATGCGTTAAGGCCCGGTTCTAGCTCTTTAGCTAGTTGTGCGCGAGAAATAGCCATAGTTTAAAGCTCCTTATACGCCAGTTGTAGAAACAGTGCCAGCCGCAATAGAACCCGTAGGAGCATTGAAGTGGTTGTTTATACGAACGATTAATGGGATACCAGCGGCAGTGAAGTCGGAATTAGCGGGGTCGTCTTGTACGCCCATAATTCTTAACGCCAAAGTGTTGGTAGTTGCGATAGTGTTTAAATCTGCTGTTGCAGAAGATAAACCAGTGGAAGTAGAACCACTGTTGCCTGTTGCAAACGCAATGTTTGCAAACACAGCCGCACGAACTTCCGCTTCAGTATTCGCAGCAGCGACTACATTAGAAGTAGCTATCTGGAATAGTTGATTTGGGTCGTCGTACACAAAGGCTTTAACAGGGTGATCACTATCTGCGCCGGAGCCCGGCCAGTAGTTTGAAAACACTGTCTCACCTGTTGTTGATGAAACGTATTCGCATCCGCCAAATACACCCAAGATAGAAACGTTACCACCAGCCGCAGCTTGTAGATCGTCAATAACGCCCGCAGCTAACGGAATAACCGCCATGCCGTGGAAAATAGGGTTTGAGTTGTCAGAAGCAATACGATACTCGGTCATTCCGCCAGACGAAACACTACTGCCTTGTCTGGAGATTGGTCGAAGGCCATAAGATGTATCTGTATTAGCCATTTATCTTTCTCCTTAGTGGGAAGGTAGTCCTAACTATTTTTTTGGACCACCAAAAGTTACACGGGATTGACGGTCAGGGTTACTGATCGTCATGGTTGAATGCGCGTTCTCCCGCATCATATCCTGATCTACGGCCTGCATCTGATCGGTATTACGTTTATTAAAGTATTCCGTTCTTTCAGCAATTGTTTCAACAGGGATGCGAGCGAGCATTAATCCACCCACTCCAAACACACCTTCATATTTACCTGATTCAACTACCGGGGACTCAAAGTCAGGGTATTCGTCTTGACGAACAAGTTCCCAACCTTCGCGCATTTTTGCGCTGATGTTCTTACGATCATCAAATCCACGCGTTTCGGCGCGTATCCAACGATGCTTAAAACCATCCGGTGCAGGTGGTGCGTCCAACATGGACGGGGGAGCCCAAGGCTTACGAGAAGCTTGTTTTTCCCTAGTTTCATTAGCGCGAGAAGTCCGGTCGATTCCAGAACTACCAATTTGGTTGTTTGATTTTGTCATCTTATTACTCCTTCACGTATTTCGCATATTCTTCAAGCGGCACACCCAATTTCTTCGCGATTGCGACTTGGCTAGGGGTGAGTCTAACCTTTTTCCCACTATTGCGCCCAGATGGAGTTCTTGAAGCACCAACAACCGTCTGAGCGGGCCTTTTGTTGGAACTGTTTGCGCCGATATTAAACTTTTCAGAAATCCGACGATCTAGTTCATTATAGTAGTCTTCGCCCTGCGGGTCAAACCCTTCGTCTTCGACGAGCTTTTTATGTATTCCAAAAGCCGCATAAGTCATGGCCTCGTCTTGACCAAACCAACTGTTTCGAGCCGCCCAGTTCTCTGCCTTTGGGTCAGGACGACGAGGTTGTTGAGCAGGCATTGGTTGTTGAGACTGGTGTTGAGCAGCCGCAGCTTGTTGTTGCTGATAACGCTCCTGTTGCGCTTTTGCTTGGTTTGCACGATCTTGTTGAATAGCCAAGGCCGTAAGGTTACGTTGCGCTTCAACCGTTGCCGCGCTGTCCCCCATTTCAATTGCACGAGTTAAACTAGCTTCAGCCTGAGATACCTGCGTATTAACACGATTGGTGTACTCATTAACATAGTTAGTGTCCAAGCTTTGCATACGAGTTTTAAGCGTTTCAGATTCATTCTGAACCTGCTTGGCGTAATTAAGAGCTTCTTGTTCACGCCTTTCCGCTTCACGCATTTTCTTTGTAAGACGATCAATTCTTTTTTGCGTACTTGTTTCCGCCTTAGTAAATTGATCCTCTTCAGGTGCTTCGGTTTCGGGTGCTTCGGTTTCAGAAACATCTACTTCTGTCTCCTCGGTACTGTCTAATTCTAATTCAATTTGATTTTCTTCTTCAGCCATTTTTACCTCCTAGAAATGAAGAACGTCTTCAGGGGATGATATTTTTGCAAGGACTTCATCATCATTAAGAATCCTCACTTCACCACCTTCAATTCTAAAACGGGAACCAGCATACCGGGCAAACATCACCCAGCTACCCTTTTCGCACCAAGGACCGTCCGGAAATTTATCGGTGTCCTTATAAGCCAGTTCTCCTACTTTGAGAACGTAACCAACTTGCGTTGAAACTGCATTGTCTTCGATAATTTTATCAGGAAGATAAATACCGCTCTCCGTTTTTCCTTTGCCGCGATAGGGCAAAATAAGAAGCCGCCACCCAGTGGGAGAAGGCATTCTATCTAGGAGGGATTGCCCGATTGCATCGGGGTCTAACACTCTATCAGACTTTTCTTTGTAAGCCTGTGATATGTCTTCAACAGCATCTTTTACTGCTGATAAGTTTATTTTCTGCGTCTCAGTCATTTGAACGCTCCTGTTTGTCTAGCAGGCCCTTGAGTTCCTGTTCCACGTGATTTAGACATTCTAAGTTGCCCATAAGCTCACGATATTGCTCCATTGACTTAACATTTCCATAGATCATTAAGTCTGTTACACCCTGACGCCTTTCTCTCAAGATTCGAAAGACTGCTTCGGCGGTGTGTATTTCGTCCATTCATACCTCGCATATCATCTAACAATTTATGATAATGTCCTAGCACAGTTTATATAGGATATGCTAGGACAAAGTATAAAGATATGCGAGTTAACTTAAAACCCTTAAACCATTAGTTCAAAATGAGGCCCATCAATAAAAGGACGCCTGCCTTCGCTACGACGCAAATCTATGTACGCATTCATAGCTTCTTCCATTGTACCATTCCACTCACGAATATCTGGGATATGCCATGCAGCGCCCCAACGAATACCAACTCCAGCAGCTTCAGCACCTTCTTTCATAGCATCAGCAAGATCATCGTACAAATTCAATTCCCACGACCCTCTTGATCCAATATAGGCCATGAGGTCCACGGCGTGACCGCCAAGATGTTTTGATTTCATGGTTTTACTTGCGCCTTTAGCAACAAGTTCTCGCTGTTCTTCCATAGTTCGTAACCCGCAGATCACGCCAAAATCAATCTTTGTGACGGCGATAGCATAGTCAACGACTGCGATCAGCCCGACATCTACTCCCTCCAGCCTGTCTCGACTTCGTTTAGATAGTTTAAATGTCATTTTGTTTTCCCCTTGTAATACAAAACTCCGAACAGCTTGTATTTAATTCTGTAGTATAGGTTTATTATTACGGTCATATTTTTACCTCCAAACACGCCACAGCAATCCCATTATGAGTTACCATAACCTCCGCACGTTTTCTATTTGTTTCGCATTCAGTCTTAGTTTCGTAAACAGCCAACTGAAAATGATCTACGGGCTGTCCTGATATTAACTGCATCCAAACCAGTACCCACATTATCTTTTTTTAACCATTCGATCTGCCGCCTACATAACCACCGACAACACCAATTACTCCAGTAAGTGACATTTGAAGTAAACCTATGATGCTTTCGTCTAACGCACCACCATGTTCATTTGCCATTTGAAATTCATCTACGACTATAAGTCCAAGAATGCCCATCAGACCCACAACCATAATTAATACTGTTATATCTTTAATATATTTCATTTACTACTCACTTTTTGTTTGCAAGAGAAGAGCCTGTTAGAATTGCTCCAAATGCTAGATGAAACAACCCACCACCCAGAAGTGTAAATGGATCGTGCTGTCCTGTTAGCTTCTTCATCAATTCCATTTGAACCATTGGCTCCTTAGTTGAATTTATAATCTCCATAAATTGGGAGATGTCTGGTCTGTTTAATCCCCACCAAACTGGGCAAAATAGAAAGTCATAAAAGCAAATGACTAAATAAAATATAAGTGCGGTCCAACGCCACGTTATTGTACTTTTTTCATGTGCGGTTAGCTTCTCCATTTAAAGACAGGGTGGTGTACACATAGCTTTATTAACTCCATAAATCATAACAACAAAAAGTATTGCCAATCCTAATCCAATCCAAATCCATTTATTTTTCATTTAGAAACCTTTTTAACCTTCTCAAATGACCTCATACCAGCCAAACCGAGCATACCTGTTAAAATAGGCATCATCACAGCCATATCTGCTTGAGGTATAACAAACCCAAACCCTGCACAAATTGGAGAGAGTAAGAAGTTTACAAATAAACCTAAAACGCACACATATCCGCATAATGGCCTCCAAGACGCCTGAAACCAATTTCCCTGTGCTTCAGCCTTGTTTACCGCTAACTGCGCTAACATGGCCTCCTGTGCGTGCCTATCAGCCATTGTGCTAATATCATGCGCAAGTTGTGCAGCTTTATCTTTGTCTTGAACAAACTTACCAACAATCTCAGTTGCTGGGCCTATTAAAGAACTAATTATACTCATTTACCCTCCTCTCTATCATCATAAGTAATTGATGCTTTCTTCTTATCTGCCTTTGCAGAGTAAGCATTGAACCCCATAAACGCAGCAACAACACCAGACGCTGCTATCACATAAACAGAGGCAATGTCTGTTATAAGAGAAGCAGCTTTGTCAAAGCCAAGCACCGAAGCAAGCAATATAATAAGTGGATACAAAAGCATTCCAGCCAAAGCAAACCCGGTAAACCTACGTTCCGCATTGCGCTTGAGGTCCCGGTCAACCATCTCAAGCCTACGATCTTCTAAGGCAAGACGATTCCATTCTTTTCTATCTATATAGCCGTTAGAGTCTAAATCAGCTTTATCAAACTCAGTCATTTACCTTCCTCGCGTATGCTATAGCAAGTTTTCGTTCTACTGTTATTATAACTACTTTTCCACGTTTGTCATATACAACGTATTTTCCTAATTTATTTTGGTATAATCTCACCCATTAGCCCACCGATCTGCACCCCAAATCAAAAGGGCAGTTCCTGCCGCAAAAAGCACAACACCGAGGACAACCGACAAAATATAAAACACACGGTCTCTGTGAGCAGCTTGAGCTTCCAGAGCTTCCTTCTGCCGAACACGCGCAGCGGCGGTTTCTCGTACCACCAACGCCCACATATCAGGTGGCCCGTACAAGCGGCAGGCGGACCTCAATTCCTCTTGAGCTTGCTTGTGCGCCATCTTTGCCTGCGCTATGGCAAAGCCTTCTTCTTCGCTGGACGTAAGCCTGCCCAGCGGTCCTTTGTGTTTTCCAGATTCTGCTAAATTTATATCAGCTTCTAACTTGGCAAGTCTACCAAACGCGGGAAGCAGGGCGTGTGTATCTTTTCCTGCCTTAATAGCTGCGCTTATGCCGCCTGCTATTTTTGTGACAGCACCCGCCAAGGCCAATACCTCAATCATGCTAAACACCCCTTTCTTTTAAAAGGCACTATAACATGTGTATAACTTTTTAAAAAGTTAGAAAGGGCTAAGAGGGATAACCTATGTAACTTTTTCCGCGGATCGCGGCACCCGCTCCACGCATGGTCATCTTTTTAGGTTTGCTCGTATCAGCCATAGGAGCCGGAGCCGACTTGCCGTATGGAATGCGGCCTTGGCCTTTAATGTCCGCATAGCTAACCGCTTCAGGTGTTTTACCCGGCGCGGAGCCGTTTACTCTTACTTTAGCCATTATCTTGGCCCCTTTCTTTTAGATTTAGTTTTCTTAGGACTATCTGGAAGAGACTTTGAAGCTCGTTCCATGTCTTTTGTAGAAACACGAGCAGACTTTGATAAAGCTTTCGCACCCATGTTCTTTATGCCTTGAGCAATAAGATTACCGGGTCCTCCAACGGAGGCACCAATAGCCGCTCCCAAACCGCGGCCAGCATTTCCACCATCGTTACGTAAAGTCTCTTTTGTGTAATCTTCTTTTGAAGGATAAGTATCTGCCATTATTTTGCTCCTTTGTTTAAAAATACGAGGTTTAGTACAATCTGTCAAACAGACCTTTATTGTGGGGACCCTCGCTGTTTAAGTATCTCACGTTGCATTGCAGCATCAATACGAGCCGAAGTCTGCTGCTCTTGAGAAGCCAAACGTTCCTTGAACTGTTGACCGCGCATTTGCTGGCCACGGGCGTCAAGCTCAACCTTGGCTTGGTCAATCTGGTTGTCTGCCTGATCCGCTGCTGCCTTCTGCTTCATCTCAGCCTCTTTAAGCTGAACAAGTGGGTCAGGAGCGCCTGCACCCGTCATCTCGCCAGAAAGTTGTTTGACCTGTTGCAACCCTTCAGCAATAAAGTTAGCCGTTAGCTGCTCAATTTGTAACATTTGTTCGTCATCGGCAGGCTGGCCACCTTGCTGCTGAACTTGTTGTAAATATGCAACTGCGGCTTGCTCTCTCGCAGCCTGTTGTACGTGTTCCATGACATGCTTTTGTATAGAAATAGCCACTGGGGGCATCGTGCCAACAATAGGACTTGTGCCAAAAACCAAATGTGCCTGAATGTGCGCTTGGTGGTTCTGACCCTCAAACGCCCGAAGTGGCAACATATCCAAAGCATTAATGTTCTCTTGCGCTGGATCAAGCGGTTCAGGCTCTTCTGTAGGTATAGACTTCATCAAACGGTCTACATCAACAACGCCAATCGCTTCATACATGTCCCGAAAAGCTTCGTGCATGTTGTGAATCTCTGGTGCCTGACTTGCAAGTTGTAGCTTAGTCTGAGCTAACGTAATGCGCTGGGCCTGACTGAAAGCGTTTGGATTGCTAACAGGTACAACGTCAATGCGGTCATCAAAGTCCGACGCCATGATAGTCTCGTCGCCGCCCGCTACAGAATACGGATATTCCTGCGGTAAACTCTCCGACATAACACGCGCAAGTATCTTAAACTCCAACCGCATCGCATAGTGTAAACGCTTATGGACCGCGCTCATTACACGAGACCCCTGCTCCATAATCGCCATAGTAGTTCCGACGGGCGCGTTCTGATTACCCTGACCAACCTTTAAATCTGTAATGGTCGCGAACCGTTGACCCGCCTCAACAACAAAACCAAGCAGTTGAAACAACGTCTGATCTGGACCCTTGAAAGGCAGCGGCATGAGACTATCTCGGATAGCCCCGCCCGGTGCGTCCACATCTCTGAACTCTCCGGGCTGTAACGGTTCATCGTCGTCTCTGATCCGTAGTCCGCGGGCCTTGAAGCCCGCTGGGAGGTTGGACAACGTACCCGCGTCAATCAACTGTCGCAATGCCGCCGTGGCGGTTCTCGACAAACCGCCAATCGTGTGGATGAGCCCCAAGCCATAAAAACCAAAACCCGGTAAAAACTTGTAATGTGTAAAATACTGGATTTTTTTCTTCTTAGGGTCGTCCTGTTTGTAGTTCCTACGGATACTTAAAACTTGTCCATTATCCATAGAAAGCGTCACTATGTACGGTATCTTAATGCCTGTTGTTTCGCCGTCGTCATCAACTTCTTCATAACCTTCTAAATCCAAATCAACGTGACACTCTAAAATAGTGCAGTCATAATCAATCTGAGTAGGTTCAACCCCTTCAATACGGTTTAATTCTCCATCAACGCCAGTAATTTCGCGCTGGGCTGGAATAACATCCACGTCTAAATATGTCCCCATAACCTGACGTTTACGCAAATCATTCAAAGACATGCGTACAACCTGAGTAACATTGGGGCACGTGTCGAGGTCCACGGTCTCATACGGAACAACCAAGTTCTCCGCAGGAACAAACTTAGACACCGCACGGTCTAACGTCTCGTCAAAATAAGTTTTCTTAAAAGTAGAACCCGCCAGCGGTAAATAAAACAACATCTGGTCCATGTCAGGAGTGTAATCCTCCATAACATCTGTAATGTAATAATTCATAAACTGTCGAACACGCTGGCCCTGCTCAACCTTCTTGCGCGTTTCTTTGCCCATCACAACTGTGCGGACGGGACCCGAAGACGGTAAAAGCTCGTTAAAAGCTTGAGCCTGAAACTGAGTAGCAGCCTCGGCTAAAAGAGGGTGCGTAACCCCTGTTGATCCTCGAAACGGCTGTGTGCGCTCCTCATAGTTAAATCCAAGAAGCTCCAAACCATTAGCATACGCATCTTCCCAATCTTGACGGCCCGACTTGTTTGCGTCGTACTCAGCAAGCATCTCACTCGAAATTCTTGACAACTCCCGGTCAGGCATCTCTTCAGCAAGGTTTGCATCAAAATCTTCCCCCTCGCCGCGCTGGTCCGCAGGATCAAAATCAATCTCAACACCGCCATCCTCCGTCGGTGTTATTCCAATCTCACCAACATCATCCGCTTCAATCATAGCCATAACATTGTTTTGAGAGTCCGGTAACTCAATTTCTATCTCAGCAGCTAGGTCGGCCTCATCAAGTTGAGAAGGGACCCCAGTGTCAATTAAACTGCTTGCGTATCCATTTTTTTCTTCAGCCATTCAACTCTCCTATACGAATTAGTAGTTCCGGTATCTCCGCGGGGAGAAACCAAGAACCTTACGTGTCGTATCAAAAAAACCCTTTTCATTACGAGGGAAATAAACATCCATTGGCCCCTCTTCGGGCGATTTAAAGTTCCGCGGGGCGCGGGGCTGGTCCGGTGCAGGAGTAAACTGCTCTTCCGGGGTGCGACCCAAGATAACTTCTAATTGGTTAAATATCTCTTGATTAACTGTTTCTGCAAGCTCCTCCGCGGAAGCAGTGTAACCAGCCTTTAAAAATATCTGACGACCAGCAGCATTGTTCCGCTGATCCATAGCCACGTCTCGCGGATTTTGTCCACCAAAGGGAAAAGGCGCAAAACGATCTACAAATTCACCAAAGTTACCCGCTTTTTCCGCTGTCTTAGGACCATACTCCTTGGATAAAAGCGCAGAACTAAGAGCATGGGCACGTGCGTCCTCTAATTCAGGATACGTCGGCATGTCACGACGGCCCACGGGCCGCGCCATACGAATCGCCTCCGGAACATCCGTGTCCGTAGGAATTATCTGCTGACCAGTCTCAGGGTCAAAAACACTAGGGTAATTGTATTTTTCAATCAAAGTTGACATAAACTCAGCATCATCACCGCCAACACGGCCAGATTCCCGTACCCCGTCAGTAATGTCCCCCTTGCCAAAAAGACGGTCATATATAATCGAACCTATGCCCTTTTCGTCTTCCATTTCTTGGGTGTAAGCCTGTTCTAACGGAACATACTCAGGCTGCGGACTTGTTGCGCCGGGACCCGTGTCTTCTAAAACCTGATTTAAGTTAAAAGGATTGCCGCCGTCCTGCATATAATAAACATCATTAAAGCCGCCCGACCCTAAATTTACCGCAGACCTGTTCATATTCACGCCTTTCCTCTAATAGTATGCCGCCACTCTAACAGAGTTTTCTTCATCTTCCCAGTCATCTGTTGGTAATTGTACAAAATTTCCTTGCCTATAGCGCATAAGAGCCTGTGTCATACTATCAACTAAGTCGTCATGTTCCCCGTTTGGAAACGCAGCAACCTCCTCAATTAACTCATCTGCCCACGTCTCGTCGGGGGCCCAAACCATTCCAGCCTCAAATAATGGCGAAACACTGTGAACTCTCATTACCTTATCGTTTCCACGCGAAGGTGTAAAGTTTACAACAGGAATCCCCATGTTTCGTAATTCCTGAGTCAGAGGGGTCCCGCTCGCTTTTGCCTCAATAATAACCGTGTCAGGCTCCCAAAATTTATAATTATCCAATGCAATCTGCTTCAATTCGGGAAAATCCCATCTCCCCTTCTGACTGTCCAACAAAATTAAATTAGGACCACTCCCACCCTCGTTAGGATAAAACACACCCCACGTCGTAATTGCGCTGTAATCCGCAGTCTCCCGCTTGCTAAACGCCGTATCGTAACTCTGTATCACATACTCCAACTGAGGAACCTTCTCCTTCTCCCAACATTGCCACTGCTCACGACGGATAATCGCGTTCTCCTCACCCGTAGGATTTTGCTGGTACTGAGCGTTCCACTTGCTCGGAGGTATCGACTCCTTCACAGAAGTTAAGTCCTCCAAAGACCAATACTCCGGCCAACAAGAAGTCCCGTCCTCAAAAATTGCAGGTAACTCAACAACCTCCCACTGATCCGCTAATGGATTTTTTGCTTGTGCCCTTAAAAGTTGACCCGTCATATCCTTCTCTGACCACCGCGTCTGAACCAAAACAATCGAACCACCCGGCTGTAAACGCTGCCGGGGGCCCCCTGTGTACCAATCCCATGCATCGTCAAAACCATTCGCGCTCATCGCAGTCTGCTCCGAGTGAGGGTCATCAATAATCACCAAGTCACCACCACGACCCGCTAAGTTCGATCCAACCCCAACAGCATAGTACATCCCGCCGTTGCTCGTGTCCCACCGCCCACTGGCCTTACTGTCCGCCGCTAACTTAACACCCGGAAACACTTCCCTAAAATCATCACTCTCAATCAAGTTCTTCGTCTTCCTGCCAAAGTTAACCGCTAACTCCGTCGTGTGTGTCGCCTGAATGATCTTCATACTTGGGTTCTGGCCCATCATCCACGCAGGAAACAAAAAGGACGCAAACTCACTCTTCGTGTGCCGCGGTGCCATGTTGATAATCAAACGCTTCAACTCCCCACGGGCCACGCGTTCTAACTTGTCAGCAATGATTTTATGATGACGGCCCGCGATGAAATCAGGCCAAACTGTTTTGACAAAAGTTAAAAAATCTTTTTGACATTTTTCATTCTTTTCAAGCTGCGCGAGCCGAAGCTCAAGCTTCAGTTTTTTCTCTTCTAGGATCACGGAATTTGCTGAACTCATAGGGGGCCCCTGTAATTTTTCACACGCAGTTTCACAATGTTTCACGTGAAACAATCCACGTAAATGTATGCGATTTTAAACGCTATTATAAGACAGTTAACCTTCGTTGCAAATACCTTATAAATATTTGCGCGAAACATGGCCCTAGCCCCCGACAGGCGCGGCACGGTGCGCGGCGCGAAAATTGCGCGATATTTGACGAAAATTAAGAAAATTGACCCGATATTCAGGGGCCCCGGCGCGTTTCAACAACGGGCATTTCATCCAGAAACACGGGCCACGGTGCCCGGCGAATTGTTTTTGGTGGGTGACCCCGGCGAATTGTGCGCGGTTTAACTTTCACCGGGTGGGCTTAATTCCGGCCCGCTGGGGTCGCATCCAGTGGTCCACGGTCCACGGTGCCCGGTACGTTTGGCGGTACGTCCAAGGGGCGCGGCCCGCCCTATTTAACTGTTTATTGCTGGCAAAGAAAAAGGCCGCTCAATGGCGGCCTAGTTCGTCGGTTGTGGGGGCGTTTATGCTTTTCTCACGTCTTCAAAGTGAAATTTATCCTTGCCAGTGGTGCGATACAGCATACCGTCACCAACCCACGTTTTGTTCATACCCAAGACGTCCATCAGCTTGGCTTCGGCGATTAGGTTTTCCATCTCCACGTCGCCTAGTTTCCTATCACAAGTTATCTTCATCAACTTCCTCCTTACTTTATGAAACGTCAATTGAAACGATAATATCACCGTCATTAATCATGTCCTTGATTGTCTCGCGGGTTTCATCGTCCCGGTTGCTGTCGTCAATGTGAGTTTCCACGATGGCGTCAACGAAACTTTCAAGGCCGTCGATGTCGTCGGCTTCTACATTCAAATCATCCTTGAACTGCTCAAGAGTTTCAAGGCGGGCTTCCAGTCCGTCCAGTTGGCGGCTATCGGTCAAGGCGGCTTTAATGCGGCCATTGATTGCGTCATTAATAACGGCACCCAAATCAACCGGGGTTTTTTCCAAATTGGTTATATGGTCGCGCAAGTTTTGAATATCTTGAATTGCCCCGCGCAAATCGCTTGCGGTTTGCAAAAGGACTTGATTTGAAAAGGTGATGGGGTGCCCTTCCTCTTGTCCCCTCTTATAAAAGGTTGATGCGCTATCTTCTAAACGGTCAAGATTTGATTTAAGTTCGATCATGTTTTTTGCTCCAACGGCGCGACGGAATGCCGGGCCTTGTTATCTAATTATATATAAAATTATATAAAGTAAAGTATTTCATTAAAAAGGGCCGCTCAATGGCGGCCCCGGTGGTTTTTATATAGTGAGCGGTTTAATCAAACCGGGCAATGTAATGAGTAGGTGACCACCTATATTTTGACGGGACTTTTTTATCCACAATCGCGCAAATCCCGTATTGGTAAACGTACAAAACAAACCGATCATCAAAAGAAAACCGGGCCAGCGGGTGTAAATCTGGATCGCCGGGATAAGAATAAACGCCGTTTGCCCCTAACGTACCTTTAAGAGGATATTGAGCAAACCCGCCGTGACCGTAGGCGGCGTCCATTTTATTAGCAATATCCAAGATAGTAAGTTTGAGCGGGTCTACTTGCTGGGCTTCAAGGCAAGCCGTGCAAAAGAAATCCGGTATAATGCCGCAAGCTTCCACAAGGTGATCCGGGCGGGCGTTGCCTATTTCCGGGTCACGGTTTGGATTTAAGACGCGATCAAGAATAAAATCACTAGCGCGAAAGTTTTCTGAAAAAATTTTTGTCATGTTTTTTGCTCCAATGGCGCGACGGAATGCCGGGCCTTGTTATCTAATTATATATAAAATTATAGAAAGTAAAGTCCCCAACGAAAAAGGCCCGCGCAATGGCGGGCCAATCTCTTAATATATAGAAACGATTTAGGCGGTTACTTTATCCAATAAAGCCCCTGCTTTTTTCTCTACTTCTATCCGGGCGTCTTGGTGGGGAACGTCGCGGGCGATTGCGGTTATTGCTTGCGCGGCATCCCAAACATTTTCAACCGGGCGGCCCTCTTCCTTCAAGTGACGGGCGGCGGCGGCTTTTGCCATGCGTCCAGATAGTCCGGCCCGCTTGCTCAAAAATTCCAACCGTTCTTCATCATCGCTTGCAATCTTTGCGGCTTTGGCGGCCTGCACCCCTTCCACAAAAGAAAAGGTTGAACCATTAGCAAACGATTGCAACGCCGGGCGGGCTTCCATTGCGAAACGATCCGGCGCAAATTTAGTATGCCGGATTTTAATCTCGTGGAAATTTTCCACGCCCCACAAGTTTCTATTCATGCAAACGCCGCGCAAATACATTGCGGCGATCCCGGCGGTTTTGCTTCCGGTTTCGCTGTTCCATGCATAGAACCCGCGAAACATTAAGTCTGGCTCACCGTTGGCAAGCTTACCGACTTCAATGGGGTTGCGGTCATCCACAAGGAAAACAAACACGTCCCGGTCGGATGCAAATAACGTGGTTGTGTCGTTTGTTACTGGGATTTCTGGATCATAAACGGCCATACCGTCACGGCTTCCGGTCATCATGCCCGGCACTTTCCAACGTCCGTCGGATGCGTCAACCAAGTTTTTGATTGGTTCTAATATTTCCCAGTCAAAAATCCGGCCGTAATCCGGTCCGGTTGCGGCTCTTAGTTCCCCGCCTTGGGCTTGGTTGCCGTATACCTTTATTAACTCTTTACCCCGGTTATATTTCAAACCCCATTGAATACAGTCCGCCGCAATCGGTGCAGGCAAGTCTTTTAAATATCCGGCGGGTGCCCCGGCAAGTTGTGACAATTGGCCAAAACTCCAATTAGTCGGAAGGTTGTTATGCTCTTGGTTATTATCGTCGGTATATTCAACAAAGATATTTCCCCGGCTAGGGTTTGCTTCGTCGTAATCGCCTATGATTTTAACCTTGTGAGTGTCAACGGTGCGGGAGGTCATCCGGCTTGCGTCAACTTTCTTAAAATTAAGCATACTATCCAAAGATAGAAACTTTTGGTCATCCGGGCGGTTATACCACTGGGATGAAACCGCACTGTTTCCAATGCCATGCGATAATGCGTCAGTTTGGTAAGTCATGTTTTTAACTCCTAGTTAAATAAAAAAAACGGGGCAGGAATACCCCGCCCCTATAAACTCGCATAATATTAGATACCTTGCAAGCTTTATTTTTTCAAAAGTTAACTTGCTCCAATATCCCCGGCAATATGGTGCCGCAATATGGTGCGCGGTGCCAAGCTTTTAGCAAACCGTCGTAACTTATCCCCGTCGGTTTCCTCTTGGTTTTGTTTTGCGGTATCCATCCAATGCAAAAGGACATTGCCCCCGGTAGCATAGCACCCGCCCGGATCGTCTGGGTTAGCGGCTTTCTTTTTATGAACACCGTGCGCGGTAAATCCAACGGCATAATTTCGTTTAAGTTGAGCGCATAACGGATCACCCGCGCCGCATTGGTTACATCCAAAATTCTCGCGGTATTCCGCCGGGCATCTCACAATTTTTACATCGTCAACCGCCCGCGATTTTTTACCTTGCCAAAAATCTAAGGGAACCGCGCAAACCGTCGGTATGTTTTGTTTAACATATCGCGCCGCAAGTTCGGAAGTTTTGGCGGAATAGTTTATAACAGTTTTGCCCGGCTTTAATTTTTTTGCCCAGTATAACGGGTTAAAATGTGAATAAGTAAACGCAACCCCTTTATGCGGTACGGCGTCAATAACGGCGTCCAAATAATCTGGGTCAACTTTTGACGCGCCACACCCGGACGGGTTTAACTCGCACGTTGCCGGACACGTTCCAAAGTTATCATTTTCGCCCGCTCTATAAGTTACCGCAACGCCCTTAGTTTTCTGCGCTCGGCTAATTTCTACAGTTTTTAACATGGTAATTTCATCCCTTTAATCTGGGAATATGTATTCCAATGCACTGCCCATAAATCACGAAGCCCTTGCCCCGTATCTAAAACAATTGACTGGATACGTCCGCCCGTTAATGAAACGTTATTATTAGCATATTGATAAGCTTGCGGCGCGTTTAAAAAGTCTTTTTTTAAAACGTGGCCATTGTTAAACTTAATTAATAGTTTCATGGTTGCCCCCATTGTTTGATATAAGATATATCGCATACCCTACAATATAAAAAAGCCCGGCGTCAACCGGGCTAATTAAATTATTTTTTACGCCGCCTTTGTCGGGGCTTGGGGCGCGGTTTTGATCGTTGTCTTTTTTGTTGTTCTTCAAACTTTTCTAAAGCTTCGTCGCCATATTTTAAACGGGCAAATAATTTAATTAAAAAAAACATTTACCAATCCCTCCCAAATACTTTTGCAAATACTTCGTCGAGAATTTTTTCTAGTTCATCTTTTGTCATGTTTTTCCCTCATTTTTTTAAAGTTAAGTTCTACTACTTCCGGTTGTTTAAAAATATCCACCACCGCAACGCTATGATAGTTTGCACCAGTGTCGTTAGAAAAATTACGCCGGGCGATTTCACTCGCCTTCATGATGTCGTCAGCGTCAACTATATGGGTTGCTGAAGTTACGCCTTCCACAACTATTTGATAAGTTTTTTTAGCCATCACCAACTCCCTGTGTATTCTACATCGCGCAAGAAACCGTCGTTACGGTCAAGCCAAGCGGCGGCATCTCGAAAGATTTTTGCAGTCTTCGCAACCTGTTCCGGTTCTTTGTAATGAGCGTCAATCTCAGGGCTATAATCTGCGTCAGGCAATCGCCCTTGCTCCACGGCTTCAGCAATCTCCAAAAGTTCTTCTTTGTCTATTGGAAACTGGTGGCGATTTTCGTCGCCGTAGTTATCATTAATATAATTGTGCAATGCCCAGTGGTTACGCCATTGGCCAAGGTCAAGCCGCAAGCTTGTGACCTCGTAACTATCAACCTTTTGTCGTTGATGTTTACCGTCGTGATTTGGGATAAACTTATCCCCCGTTAGATACATATCTAGTCCCATCACACTTGCTCCTCTATGCTAATTGTTTCTTGTTCATACCTTTCTTCGGATTTATCACGATAAGTTGTGAACAACTCACTTGCTTTTTCTTCAGCTTTGTTTTGATCGCTGGCTTCAACCTCAATAGTTTTTGTGACTATTGCGTTAATGGTGACTTTATACTTTGCCATAATCTTCTCCATTGTTAAGTTAAGACTATGCGATCTTATGCGATTATCTAGGAGAAATCAACCCCAGTATTTTTTCCCAGTCAGGTTCACCTTCTTCAAAGTAAACTGGATCAACTGCCAGACCTTCAAACTTTAAGTCCATAGCGTCACTTGCAGGGTACAAATACACACGTTGAGGTAACGTCTTTGTCTTAACCTTGCGAACCAAAACCCAAGCACTTCCATGTGAATGTGACGTTAACCAAGATACTTGATGAGGTCGAAGTTCAACCGCGTTACCGCCAGTGGCTTTTAACTCTACAAAATGAAACAAACCTTTTTCATCACATAAGAGAACGTCGGGTACTCCCGGCATAGCCCATGTTTCAAGTCTAGTGGATTTGATCTTTCGGTTGCTTCTCTCCATCCCCGATTTCATCATCCGCCACAAGTCGGCTTCTCGCTTTGTCGCGGTTTTGGGGATTGTCCTGTCCTTCGGGAGTAATGTCGATAGTGATCGGGGCATAGCTTTGTTTGATTTCCTTTAGTGCGTTCAAGACCTCTTCTTTACTCATGGAGTCGATACTCCCGTGTCTTATCTCGCTTTTGCTTACATAAATATCGCCTTGTGCTTGCCCCCGACGATATTCGGCTTGAACGGCGGCAGAGTATGCACCGTTAGTTAGAGCCATATCTCTTATCAATTGCAGGTCTTTAATATGGCGTTGGTAATGTACCCCGTATTTTTCATCCAGTTGGGCACGATATTCTTGAATAGCGTTTACAACGTGTGGACTAATATTAGGATTGGTTAGTTCGTAAGCTCTAGTGTGTGCCGAGCCTGCGGGGTAGCCTGCTTCAATAGCGGCTTCTCTCATAGTTATCTGCCCATCTTTAGAAACCAGTTCTTTAACAAACAGTTCTTGCCGTCGTGTTAATGGTTGTTCCCTTGTGGCTCTTGGCCTTCCGGGTTTCTTTCTAACAACAGGTGTTATTGTTTTAGGTGCTGTTTTTTTCCTAGCCATAATGTTCTCCAGTTATTTCCAGATACTTTGCCTTAAAACTTCCCTTTTGTATATATAGAGAAGCAAATATATTTTTTATAAAAAAACTTTTTGAGGCCCATTATGCTGATTTGAACATTAGGCCCTCTGGCACTTATTCACATTATTGGCACATTTTTATTTTTAAATATGTGTCTTCATAACCCTATATATATAAACGACTTTTTGTCCAAAGACACACGGTTACACCGGACACACCTATTTTAACAAAAAATATTTTTTTTCTATTTGCTTCTCTATATACATAGAACCGTGTTTAATTGTGCCCCGGTCCGCGATCCACATAAAAAAGCCCGCGATCCGTGAACCGCAATTCACTTAGAACGTATCTTAGGCCGCAAACTTACAGTTAAATTTTTAGGCGGGTCATAAGAGTAGAAGACGTGTTTACCGATCCGGACTATTCTATGAAGGGACTTTCTCCAAACGGGTCGCACCTTGGTCGTATGGTAATGGTCCGCGGACGTAGAGGGAAGGACGCTTGGGTCGTCTATAATTTCTTGAGCTAGGGTTTTAGAAATTTTCCATGCTTCTTCATCTTTAGGAACGGGCACCCATCCTTTTCGTACAAACGAGAACTGGCGTGGTTGCATAATTACGCCGCACATATCTGGGGGAAATTTTTTAGACTCCATGCGGTTGACGATTACTTTTGCCACCATCATTTGCCCGGTAGAGGGTTCGCCTCTTGCTTCGTGATACAAAGCAAGGGCCAAGCACATTTCTGCCAACATTTAAAAACTCCCAAGTATTTTTTTTACTCGTCGTCCAAATCATCTTCACCGAGGTCTACTTCACCACTGCCGTTGCACACTTCGCAAGTAACTGTTCGGGAGTCTATTATTCCAATGTCGCGGTCAAAGGACTGTGGTCTAAAGAACTCTTCTTCCACCTCCCCTTCACCGCCACATTCTTCGCATTTCATCTATGTTGGCCTTTCATCCAATTAACGTCCTTTAAAAGATTTTGTGTTTCTCGTTTTAATTTGTCGAGGGCCACTGTTAATCTTGTTATTTCGTTACGTTGTTTTAGGTTTTGGCTTTGCAACGTAAGGATTTTTGCGTTTTTCTTATCTTCTTCGGTCATTTTTATTACCTCAAGTTAACAAACTGTAAAGCATGGCGGCAATTGCCAGAAGTATAAGTGGGATAAACACTTTGTTGCTAGATATTTTTTTAACCCAGCTTATAGGCTCGTCCCAATCCATTGGCCCGGAACCTTCACCCTTGCGGGCTTCTTCCAGAAAAGCATCACCATAGGGCACTCTAAGCTTTTCATCTTTTATGTCATCTAGTTCTTGCACGTCATCATCAAACGCCCAAGCGATTACTTTTGCTTTGTCCCAGCGGTTCACGAGCCGTGGTCCGCGGGAACTGGGGCTGGGTGTTTTTTGGATTTCCGGGAACGTGCCATCTTTTATCTTTTTAAATACGGTCGATTTAGAAAGTTTAGTGATTTCACATACTTCGTTTATGTCTATTAATTTCATGTCGTTCTCCTTTAGTTAAAACGTGGGAGAAGTATAAGACATTATGGGATTAAGTCAACTAATGTATTCCGTCACTGCCGGGATGGTTCTCAGCGGCGCGGGTCGCGTTTATTGCAGCGTTTGTCATGCAGGACGAAAGCAGGCCCAGCGCGGTAGCCGGATCGGGGGACACGGCGATAAGGTGGGAGATAAGATGAGTAAGGGAACCGCCGATAGCGGCTCCTTTGTTTAGGCCCATTTCTTCAAACTCTTTTAGAAGTTCGTGCGTACACTCTACGGCTTGCAGAAAGTCTTCTTTATTCTGCCGCCATCCTTCTTCTAAGAGTTCTGCATCTTCTTGGGTTCCCATGTATCTACCTCTGCGTACCATTTATCCCCGCTCTTACTTTCGCACACTTGGACGTTAATCCAATCACCTTTTTGTTCCGCGAGCCACGCTGCGAGGTCTGCTCGTTTTATACTTAGGTTACATTTTATCCAATCTGGAGCAGTTTCTCTAGGTTTTTTTGCCATGAGACCGTTTACAAACACTTTTTCCATATTTTTCTCCTTTAAAAAAAATAAACCCCTAGCTGGGGGCAACCGAGCTAGGGGCTAGTCTTGTCTTAACTATAGAGCATGAGGCATGACCCTCAAAAGCCCTTATAAACCCCTTATATGCGATATGCAATACTTAATCGCATACCTCTTCTAAATATTCTGCATTTTCTATTTGATCTGATACAGTCAGATTACAGATGCCACAGAACCTTACGAGGTTTTTAGCGTCTTTTTTAACAATTTTAAGCTTTTGCTCGCACTTTGGGCACAGGTTTTGTATTAATCTCTTGTGAAATTCCCCTGTTCCCTTGGTTATCATCTGCAAATTCCTTTTTGGATTCTCTGTACCAATCAAAAACAAGCCGTAACTGCCCGCCAATGGTGCGGCCTTCGGTTTTTGACAGTTCTTTTATCTCTTCATACACTTCTCGCGGTACGAGAATGCTTTTCCAACGTGTTGTATCCATTTTTTTCTCCAATGCGCTTACGCATGTCTAGGATAATATAGGAAAATATACAAGATTGCAAGAAAAGAGTGGGACATAAAAAAAGACGACACTGGGTGGAGCGTCGTCTTTTAAAGAAGCACGAACTTCTTTTACCTAGAGTTTCCTCCAGCATCAACATTTTCTGTATATCAGTTAAAAACAGGCAGTCAAGTAAAAAAAACCCCGCCGAAGCGGGGCAGTTAAGCGAGCAGTGTCCAAACTACTGTGCTTCGCCCCAAGATGGTCCTATTTCAACATCACATTTACTAGGAACTTCCAGAGGTATAGCAGTCTCCATAATGTGAGCGATTTTCTTTGCGTCGTCAACAGTTTTTACCGACATTGCAATCTCATCATGGATTTGCACCATAGGTAGGTATCCTGCCTTATATAAATTTACCATTGCTTGCTTTGTCATGTCCGCGGCAGATGCTTGGATTAACCTGTTCATAGCTTTGTATGTGTAGGCCCTCTTTAGTTTCGTCGTGGGCCCATAAGCGTCAACCGCGTCTTTGTAGGGCATAGCCTTATTCATAGCAAAAGTATCTGGCTCCCAAAGGTCAAACCGTGCTTTACGGCCTGCTAGTGAGCGCAACGCCCCTGCTGACGATTTCTCGTTTAGCCTGTTCATAACACCGCGGGTTAGTCCTTTAACAAACGGTACGCGGTCATGGTACTGTTTCACAAGACCCTTG